>Ga0190303_1000788_pt1 | contig 13127 bp, 13 predicted proteins | sample 48700701_MG_FD_161672 | JGI IMG/M metagenome (GOLD analysis project Ga0190303, IMG submission 161672) | Hydrothermal vent sediment bacterial communities from Southern Trench, Guaymas Basin, Mexico - 4870-07-0-1_MG | ecosystem: Environmental > Aquatic > Marine > Hydrothermal vents > Sediment ...
CAGGTTCTATGGAAAAAGTTTTTTGTATTTAATAAGATTTCAAAGACTGCAGGAAAGAATCTTATAGACGGAAATTACATTTCGGCAGAACTTATATCAGTTCTTTTTGACATAGATCTACCCACGGTCAAAGAAGAGTGGGTACCTGGTGTACTTGAACTAAAAACATTTATTCCGAACAATGGCGGGACATATAATCAAAATCTTTTTGCAAAAGATTTTTTAGCCCAGTCACAATGTGAAGTACAATATGATTATAAGGGTGAAAGGTTTGCTTTTAAGTTTGAAGATATTGAAGGAGAGGTAAAGAATTTTGAGTTTTTTGGTAAACAATAAAGCGTTATTATTAGCATATTCCGGGATGAAAGAACAAACCTTATCTCACACTGTAAACATCATGCTTACGCCACAATTTTATACACTCAAAAAAGAGAAACTACCCCTCAAATATCTCTATCAGGCTAAAAGAATAGCACCTTCTCTTTTTGATGGTTTGTTTGAAAATTCTGAAAAATATGATTATCTTGTATACAAAGAAGAAGAGGAGTGGATTTTCATTGCTTATGATCCGGAAGCCATAAGTGACTTCCTTCTTTCAAAAAGTATTAAGCCGGAACAGGTATCTAAGATCTTTTTTGCACAACAGGCATCTTCCTCTTTTGCTGCTCCCGTATTATTGGGAGAGAAGGATGCATTGGTTTCTTTGGATAACACTGTTGTTGTGGTCCCACAGCTAGCATTGAAAGAAAATAATGATATTGTGACTTTTAATGATAGCTTCACACCTAAAAGAGGTGTGACCCTGCAAGGAATACATGGTTCTATTTTAAGCAAGAGACAAACCATCGGTTTAGCAGGATTCTTTACACTGTTTGCATTGATGTTTTTTGCTGAAGGTTGGAGATATACGCATGATTCTCAAGCGACACAGGAAGAGATGCAAACGCTTTTAGAAGAGAACCCCTCTTTGCAGAGTGACTATACCAGAAAGAGTATTGCTGCAAAATATCAAGCGATCGATAAAAATGAGAGAAGAAAAAGAGATGTAGTTAAAACACTTGCAGGTATGATCTTCAAAGGTGTGAAAATAGGATCATTCAAGCTCAATGAAAAAGCGTTCAAAATAGAGTTTGTCTGCTCTGATGCAAAAGTGGCAAAACGTTTAGTTCAGTTAGCCAAAAAATCTGAATTTAACTCTGCAAAGGTTGTGACAGGTAATGTCGTTCATATAGAGGAAAAACTATGAATTGGAAACTCTATAAAAATGAACTCATTGTCGTGGCATCTTTGCTTCTTATGTTATATGCGCTTCTATATAAAAACAATCAAATCTCTTCACGTACCCAAGAGATGTTGAGCACCAAACATACCGTAAGAGAATTTAGAGAACTTATTACACTTCAAAAAACATGGGCCGATAAAAAAGTTTCTAAAAAAGTAAACAAGCTGGAAAAAATTGTACCCTCATCTAAGGTAAAATGGAGTAAAAAGGGTAAAAAATTAACAGCTAGCTATAAGGATCTTGATCCAAAAGAGTTGAATAGGTTGATTATAAATATCTTAAGTATGGCAGTTCAAATACAAGAGTTAAAAATAAATAGAAATGATTCATCTTACGATGTGGAGTTCAAATGCAAATGGTAAAAAATATTTTCATAACCTTTATTGTTTTTTGGTTTGCTCTTTTACTTTTTATGCCAAAGCAGGAACTTTATTTCACACTTGAAAAAGAGCTTGCAAAGCAAGATATAGAGATCAATGAGGAAAGTATTGAAGAGGGTGTGTTCTCTTTGACTTTGATCAAGCCGGTCATCTATGTAAAAGGTATAAAAATAGCAACGATCGAAAAAATAAATATTTTTACACTTATTTTTACCAGCAATATAAACATAAGATCACTCAGTTTGGATGATTCTCTTAAATCTTTTGCTCCACAAAAAATAGATGTTGCAAATATTTCTCATTCACTACTTTCCCCTTTTAAAGTGACTATAGAGGCAAAAGGCAGTTTTGGCGTTCTGAAGGGGAATGCAAATTTAAATGAGAGAGATCTTCGTCTTGATTTTTCTGAGACAACAAAAGAGTTGGGTTCCATAAGAACAAATCTTAAAAAAGATGAAAAAGGATTGTATTATGAAACATCTTTTTAAGTCAAAATTTTTTAAACAACTTTTTCCAATTTTAATTCTGCTTGTTCTGGTAAAATTTTTATGGTTTGCTGTTGGGTTAATATGGCTTTCTCCTGCAGGCATAGGTCATGATGATGAGGTAAGCAGTAAATCGTTGTATTACAGAGTAAAACTTACACCAAATGAAGCACCCGCACCAACAAAGAAACTGCCAGCAAAAATTGCAGGCAGCATAAAAGATATTACGCTTTTGGCTATTTATAATTCGGAAGATACAACTGTAATTACAGTGGAATATAAGAGAAAAACAAAAGTCCTTGGAAGAGGTGATGCAATAAACGGTTTTGTACTGGAAGGTGCGGGAAGTAACTTTGCAACCTTTAGCAAAGATGCAAAAACATATAGAGTAAATTTAGTCAAGAGTAAAAGAAGTACTGGGTCCAGCTCCAGTATTAAATCTTCTTCAAAAACAGTCTCTTCCTCTTCAAAAGATTCATCAAAAATAGAAGGTGAGATTACGGATGCCGGTGACCACAAAATTATAGATAAATCTTTATTTGACCATTATGCGAAAAATATGGACGACATATATAAAAATATAGGTATAGCAGAAGTTAAACAGGGTGGGAAGATCAAAGGTTTTCGTATTACTTTTGTACGAAGAGGCAGTCCTTTCGCCAAACTTGGTGTTAAGAGGGGTGATGTGATAAAGTCCATCAACGGACAAGAGATAAACAGCTATAATGCAGCATTTGAAACCTATAAAAATATTCAAAATGTAGAGAACCTGACTATGGTGATCAAAAGAGGAAAAGAAGAAATGGAGTTAGAGTATGAGATTAACTAAAATAGTATTGAGTATATTGCTTGTGATATCAACATTTTCACAGGCTCAAGAAGAGACTGTAGATGTGAATTTTAGAGATCTAAACGTGAAAGATTTTATAGAAATGGTTTCCAAGATCACACATAAAAATATTTTGATAGATGTAGATCTTAAAGGGAAAATAAACTTTGTTTCACAAGAGCCGATTAAAAAGTCTTCACTTATTCCTTTGGCAAACTCTATTTTAGGAAGCAAAGGGTATACCATTATTGATCAGGGTGATTTTTACAAAGTAGTAAAAGCTGCTACTGCGGCAGGAGAAGGACTGGATGTCAGTTCAACTGTTGATGGTGACACAATGAAAACGGTAATGTTCCCGCTTAAAAACTCAAATGCAGCAGTGATAAGAGCAAAGATCAAACCACTGTTGCATAAAAATGCAAAAGTGATCTCATTCAAAGAGAACAATGTTTTAGCCATTACTGCAACACCAAGAACATTACGTTCCATCTCTAAACTTATAAATGCAGTAGAAGAGAGAGGTGTAAAAAGATCAACAGTTATAAAACTTAAACATGCATCAGTGAAAGATGTTTTTTCGAATGCACAAAATATGGCTAAAAAGATCTTCCCTCAAACTATTGAAAGTGAAAAGGTAGACATTTTCAAGGATGAAGCAACCAACTCCGTTATCTTGGTAGGTAAAGTGGAGAATACCCATCGTATGATCCGCTACATCAAACAGTTGGATATGAAAGGTGAAGAGCAGACACAAAAGATGTATGTTATCCGTCTTAAGAACTCCAATGTTGAAGAGATGGAAAAGATCATGAGTAAACTTGTATCTCAAATGAACAATGTTGCCATAAAACAGCCTAAAAAAGGTGGAAAACCACCTAGTAAGGCAATGGTCGTTTCAGATATTGAGAGAAATGCACTTATCATTCTTGCAACAGGTGAGCAGATAAAAAATATACGTGATACAGTAAGAAAGATCGATATTCCTAAAGTGCAAGTATATGTAAAAGCAAAGATCGTTGAAATTGACAGTAATTTGGCTGAGCAGGTAGGTTTTAAATATGGTATGGACGGGGGAACGATTACAAGTGCAGGTATTTTCTCTATGGTAGCAAATATGGGAGCATCCTCTATACCGCTCTCTTCTGAGCTATTGGGTTTTTTAAATCAAGAAACAAGCTATCTGCAAGATGGTGTCATAGTCACAGAAAGTACAAATTCATTTAGCTTTGATGATAGTGTGTTTGCTCTTGGTGCATCACTTGATCTCTTGCAGAAAAATGGTGCAGCACATCTCTTGTCTGAGCCTTCTATCTTGTGTACAAATAATAAAGAGGCTGAGATATATGTAGGGCAGACAATGTCTATCTTGACCGCAGCACAGCAGTCTACAACAGGTCTTTCAAATGTTGTTAATAATTACTCCAGAGAAGATATTGGGCTTACATTGAAAGTAACACCGAGACTTTCCAGTAATAATCAAGTTACTTTAGAGGTAGAAACAACGATTGAAGATATTGATCCCTCTTCCGAACAACTGGCAGACAGACCGACAACAACAAAAAGAACAGTGAAAACGAATGCCATTGTGAAAAATGGAGAAACGATCATTCTGGGTGGATTAATCAAAAGAGTAGGTGGTAAAGGGGTAACACGAGTACCGATTTTGGGAGACATTCCTATTCTGGGAGACTTACTGTTCACGCATACTTCAGATATTGAACGGGAACAAAATGTTGTTATTTATCTTACTCCTTACATTGTTAGAAAAAGTGCTGACTTGCAAAAGTTAAAAAGAATGTTGGCTGAGCTTGAAGAAGTGCAGGGAAGGTATAACAGCCTTTTTGAGAAAGCACTCGAAGAAAAAAAATCAAATTCATTTTTCTCGGGTACTTCTAGTCCATCAACAAGAAACCCCCTTTTTAGCAGTGTGGAATCAAATGTAGAAGAAGTACCGTTACCTTCATCTCAATCTAATAGATCATCGCAAGGAAGAACTAGTAATCTTGATTTGCTTGATCCCGTGGAGGAATTCTAGCAATGCGTTTTCCTCGCCTGCAAGATGTTAATCTCGAACCTTTATGGGAAGAAGAGATAAATCATAAACTTGCTTTGAAACATGATCTTCTTTTCTCTATGATAAATGGTGAGAAAACTACAGTTGTAGAACAAAACAGTTTGGGTAATTCATTAAACTATCTCTCAAAACTTGATTTAAATTACCCTATTACACTTTTAGATGTTGAAAGTTTTGAAAGACTTAAAAATAAGTTTTTAGAAATTCAGACAGGTTCTGATTTTGAAGATATGTCAACCACTTCAGAAGAGTTAATAGAAGCAGAGGCCGACCTTCTTGATTTTATTCGAAATTCTCAGGATCTTTTGTCGAGTGAAGAGTCGGCTCCTATTATTAAACTGGTGAATTCTCTGTTTTTTCAGGCACTTAAAAAAGGTGCATCCGATATACACATAGAGAGTGGGGAGAGAAAAGGTGAAGTTCGACTTCGTGTAGACGGGGCACTTAAAAAACATTTGGATCTGGAAAGAAGTATTACCGGACTTGTGATCAACCGTATTAAAGTCATATCAAATCTGGATATCTCTGAAAAGAGGTTACCTCAAGATGGACGTACACAAATAAGTATTTCGGGGAAAACACTTGATGTAAGGGTTTCTGTTTTGCCAACATACCATGGTGAGAGAGTGGTCATGAGAATTTTGGCACAAAGTGAACATATTCCGACGTTAGAGTCATTAGGTTTTCAGGAGAATGTGACAAAAAACCTCTATAAACTCTTAAATCATGCTCATGGGATGATACTGGTTACCGGTCCGACAGGTTCAGGTAAGTCAACAACTTTACATGCCTGTATACAGCACATAGCAACACCAGATAAAAATATTATCACTGTAGAAGATCCGGTAGAATACAATGCTAGCAATATCTCTCAAATACAAGTAAATACAAAAGTAGGATTGACCTTTGCTGCAGGTTTACGTTCCATCCTGAGACAAGACCCTGATATTATCATGGTTGGGGAAATTCGTGATTCGGAGACAGCGGATATTGCTCTTCGTTCTGCATTGACAGGTCACTTAGTTCTTTCTACTTTGCATACGAATGATTCTACCTCTTCACTAAGTCGTCTTATGGATATGGGCATAGAGAATTTTCTTATATCGGCAACTTTATTGGGGGTATTGGCACAAAGACTTACACGAAAACTTTGCGAGCATTGCAAAGAAGAAACAAAACTTTCTCCTGCAATAGCACAAGAGATAGCTGTGCCGGAAGAGAAAGTATATTTCTCTTCCGTAGGCTGTACAGTCTGTGATTTTACAGGCTATAAAGGAAGACAGGCCATAGGTGAACTTTTCATTATAGATGATGAAGTTAAAATGATGATGAAAGATGGCTTCAATGATCATCAGGTAAGAGAAGCGATGAAAAAAAGAGGCATGGTAACCATCGCTGATAAGCTTAAAGATATGATGCTCTCAGGTGAAACAAGCTACGAAGAAGCTGTACGTGTTGGACTCATGGATGGCTGATGCTTAAGCGTTCGGCATTTACCCTTGTAGAGGTTTTGATCTCCATTGCCCTGCTTGGCATTATACTCCCTGCACTTTATCAAAGTGTAGACTTGCTTCGTGATTCCAATTCCCATCTTTTTGAATATTTGGAAAAAGCAAAAAAATCAACTCAGGCAACAGATACACTCTATTTGGATATATTAAGCTCAGATGGGAATATAAGTATTCAAAAAGATGAGTATTCAAGAGTTTGCATAGAGCAAACAAAAAACTCTCTTTATGCTTTGTCTGTTGCAAAAGTATGCTGGATTGTACTGAAAAAAGATAAAATTTTAGTAAGGATAGAAGGTAATAACTATAGACTTCCTTTGGGTTTTGAAGAGAGAGTGGAAGTGAATCCTGTTATGAAAAATGTAGAAATATTTGACGTGTATCATGAAAAAGACAAGATATTGGTTTTGCTGCAACAAAAGGCAAAGGAGCCGATAAGTTTTATGATACAGGGTGTTTCCAGACCGGTAAAAAAGAAAAAGAAGTCTAAAAAAACCACAAAACAAAAGAAGAAAAATAGAATTCCTCCAAAAGAAACAAACAGTACGAGACCACCTCCCATAACATCATAAGCCTTCTTATTTCTAAATTTTGTTACAATAATCTTCATAAGAGAATAAGGAGTATAAATGTCGGAAATTTATGAAAAATTAGGGCTGTTCTATCTGGGTAAAGATGTAGATAAAACAACTATGGAAGCAACTGAAGCACTCACACTTCTTAAAAATAAAAACTTCACAACACATGCAGCTATTATTGGTATGACAGGTTCCGGTAAGACTGGGCTTGGTGTAAGCATCATAGAAGAAGCAGCCATAGACAATATTCCTTCTATCATCATAGACCCTAAAGGAGATATGGGTGACCTTTGTCTTGCAGACGCCACTTTTTCTGCCAAAAATTTCGAAGCATGGGTGGCAGATGAGGCAAGAGCAAAAGAGACCGATGCAAATGAATATGCTCTAAAAATCTCTACTATGTGGAAAGAGGGTATTGAAAGTTGGGGACAAAGTTCTGAGCGTGTAGAAAAGTTTCAGAATGTCAAAAAAACCATCTATACACCAGGGAGCTCTGCTGGAGTAGCCATTAATATCATGTCTTCATTGGAAGCACCACCTGCTGAAATTATGGAAGACAGTGATACCTTCAGTGCATACCTTAAAAGCACAACAGTCTCACTGCTCTCTTTTGTTGGTATTGTTGCCGACCCTTTAGATTCAAAAGAGTATATCCTGCTTGCCCAGATACTTACAAAAGGGTGGTTGGCAGATGAAGATATGAGTATTGAAAGTATTATCGGAAAGGTCATAAACCCATCATTTAAAAAGATAGGGGTTCTTTCTTTAGATGACTTCTACCCTCAGGATGCACGTTTTAAGTTGGCTACAAAGTTTAACTCTCTTATTGCCTCTCCGAGTTTTTCACTTTGGCTAAAAGGTGATAATTTAGATATACAAAAACTTCTTTATGATGAAAATGGAAAAGCCAAAATAGCCATTTTCTCCATTGCCCATCTTAACGATGATGAACGTATGTTCTTTGTTACCCTTCTTTTAAATAAATACATTGCCTGGATGCGAAGACAAAGTGGGACATCTGCTCTCAAAACGCTGCTTTATATGGATGAGATATTCGGTTTCTTTCCTCCTACGAAAAACCCACCCAGCAAAGAGCCTATGCTACTGCTTTTAAAGCAGGCACGTGCTTTTGGTGTGGGAGTAGTGCTAAGTACACAAAACCCTGTAGATCTTGATTATAAAGGATTGTCAAATATTGGTACATGGTTCATCGGGCGACTTCAAACCACACAGGACATAGACCGGGTCATAGATGGTCTTGGAGGACAGATAGGATCCAGTTTTGATAAAAAAGAGATCAAGAGACTTTTGGCAAACTTGCAAAAACGAACCTTCTTCCTCAAATCTGCACACCTGGATGATATAAGACTGTTCAGTACAAGATGGGTTATGTCTTATTTGAAAGGACCATTGAAGAGGGATGAGATCGCTACCTTAATGAAAGAGCAGAAAGAGGCACAAAGTATAGAAGTTGAAACAGTGGATACTTTGCTAAACAAAAATAAAGATCTTGCAGCTTATCAAAATATTGACTCTTCCATCCTTCAATATTTTGAACCTGATGCCTCAGCCAAAAACAGTTTCTCTTCTACCCTTATGGCAAAAGCAAAAGTGAATTTCTATAATCAACGAAGAGGTATAGATGAAGAAAGAGAGTTGATCCTGACATTAGAATTGGATAGCAGACAGCAAAATATCAGATGGGATGATGCCAGAGAAGAGTCAATTGATTTTGAAAAATTTCCACACACTCCACCGAGTAAAGCAAAATTCCAGTCCCTGCCGGATGTGCTCATGAAAGACAAAGGTCTGAAGAATGTCACAAGAGAATTGAAAGAGTATCTGTATCAGGAAAAATTTTTGGAACTGTTGCGTTGCACATCACCAAAACTGGAATCAAAAGTAGATGAGTCTCGTTCAGATTTCTTAGTGCGACTGCAAGATATTTTAAGTGATAAAAAAGAGATCGAGATAGAAAAATTACAAATACGTTATGGTAAAAAGGAGAAAGTGCTTACGGGCAGACTTTCTCGTGCAAAAGAACGTGTAGAGAAAGAGTCTTCTGACTCAACAGGTTCTATGATAGAAGCAGGGATTGCAGTGATAGGTGCTCTTTTTGGACGTGCAACACCTACTAAAATAGGACGAGCATTCAGAAAAAGCAGTAATATACTTAAAGAACGTGGAGATATGTCCAGGGCGGAAGAGCGGGTCACTCAAATCAATGAAGAGTTAGAGGCATTGGAATATGAGCTGGAAGATAAAATAGATGCTCTAAATGAAAAATACAGTGTAGATAATTGTGAAATAGGGACTTTTGTAATTAAACCACGCAGAACAGATATAGATGTAGAGAGCTGTGCACTTGTTTGGAGAGTGTAAGAAACGGGGTTAGACCCCATTTCTAAAAGGAGTCATTAGCTTTTACTTCCAGGTTTAATAGCTGTACTCCCCTCTTTACACATAGGGCAATCTTCCGGAGTATACATTTCAAAAGAGAAGTCATCCAGTGCAAAAAGAGGTATATTATTTGGTAGGCTGCATTCAGCTTTTGCTTTATTGTTTCCCCCCACACGTTTACAAAAACCTCTATTAGCGAGTGATGCAAAGGCAACAACTTCGGCACCTAAAGCTTCTATAGCTTGCGCAGCCTTTAATGCAGAACCACCCGTTGTGATGATGTCTTCACAAATAATGATCTTTTCACCTTTCGCTACTTCAAAACCACGGCGAAGTTCCATGCCTCCCTCTTTTTTTTCAACAAAAATAGAACGAACATCAAGTGAACGGGCAAGTTCATAGCCTGCAAGTACACCACCTAAGGCAGGAGCACATACCGTATCAACTTCTATGCCACTTTCTCTGATCATTTCTGCAAGAGCATTAGTGAGTAAAGAGGCCTTTTTAGGATATTCAAGTACTTTTGCACTCTGAAGGTATCTTCTTGAATGGTTACCGCTTGCAAGAAGAAAGTGCCCATCAAGCAGAGCATTGGCATCTTTGTATACCTGTTCAACATTCATCATTAAACCTTTAAAATATCAGCTTCTTTGGTTTTAAAAGCTTCATCTACTTTTGTAATATGTCCATCAGTCAGCTTTTGTATCTGATCTTGCGCTTTTTTAGACTCGTCCTCACTTATCTCTTTATCTTTCTCAAGTTTTTTAATTTGGTCATTCCCGTCTTTTCTAACATTTCTGATAGATACTTTTGCATGTTCAACCATACCCTTGGCTTGTTTTACAATTTCTGTTCTCTGCTCAGATGTCATTGGAGGGAAGAAAAGTTTAATAAAGTCACCATCATTATTTGGGTTTACGCCTATGTTTGCTTCCTGAATGGCTTTTTCAATTGCACCTAAAAGACTTTTTTCCCAAGGGGTAATACTGATAGTGGTCGCATCCGTAGCAATAACATTACCTACTTGTGTAAGTGCAGTCATTGTTCCATAGTAGTCTACTTTAATATTATCTACGATCCCGGTAGTTACTTTTCCTGTTCTAAGTGATGCAAAATCTCTTTTAAGTGCATCAATGCTCTTGTCCATGTTTTCTGTTGTGTGTTCGAAAATTTCATTAGTCATGTGGCGTCTCCTGAGGTAGTTTTGAAAGAATTTTACCCTTTTTTACCTTTTCATGTACTTCAGGGAACCTCTAACAATAGGTATTTGAGTGTAGGTAGGGGAAAAAGGTATTGAGTGAATGTGATAAATGTAATATCCTGAAGTAACTTCAGGATATGGGTATGTATATTACTTTGTAGTTGGAGCAGCCGGGGCAGTTGGTGCTGTCTTCTCTGCTGCTGGTATCACAGGCGTAGCAGGAATTGCAGCATTGTTTTTTGGTACAATGGTATCTGCAACTGAACTACTGTTCTGAGCAGTATAAAGATAGCCCAAGGCCAAGGTATTCACAATAAATGCAAAAGCAAGTGTAAATGTGGCTTTGGAAAGAAAACCGGTAGGGCCTTTTGCTCCAAATACAGATTCATTACTTCCACTGTATGCACCAAGTCCAATACTTGAACTCTTTTGAAGCAATACCGCAATGGTAATAGCAATAGCAAGTACAATTTGTACGATTAAAAGTGTTGATGTCATGGTTATCCTCTTATTAGATATAGCGTACCAAAATAAATTTGGGTATAATTTCGGGATTATACCCAAAAAAGTTTGAAGTTGTGATGAAGAGGGTGAAAGGAGAGAGGATGTCTAATGTTATTCAAGAGTTTTCCCGTTTTGCACACCAGTATAATAAGCATAATATGATACAGGCAGAGGTAGCGAAAACATTGATATCTAAACTTCCTTTGCAAACATACAGTACTATTTTGGATCTTGGCTGTGGTTCCGGGGAAGTGTTTAAAAACTTACAAAAACAGCATATTTCTTTTGATTCTCTTAGTGCTTTTGACTCAGCCCAGAGTATGTTGGATATACATCCCGAAGCAAAGAAAATAACCGATGTATGTGCTGATTTTAATGACAAAAACTTTTTAAAGTCTTTGCCTAGAGATCACTATGACCTATTACTTTCCTCTTCTGCGATCCAATGGAGTGAAGATCTAAGTTTTACACTCTCTGCGATCTCTTCTTTATCCCAAACAGCCTATTTGGCAATTTTTACATCAGGTACATTTAAAACACTGCACCAGACAGCAAATATAAGCTCTCCTATTTACAGCGCAGAAGAGTTGCAAAAAAATATTTTACAGCATTATGATGATGCCACTTTCGAACTGCATCATTACACTTTGCATTTTGACTCAGTCAGAGATATGTTCTCTTATATTAAAAAAAGTGGAGTCAGCAGTGGAGAGAAAAAGTTAAGTTATAAACAGATGAAAATGTTAATGAAAATGTATCCTCTGGATCATCTTGAATTTGAAGTATTGTTTGTTGAAGCAAAAAATCTGTAGGGTGTTGTCGGGAGACAACACCAAATATTTAAGGTTTTAAGACCTAGTCATCTCCACCGAATATCCCAAGAAGCTGAAGCATTGCAGTGAACATATTGAGGAAGTCAATATAAAGTGATACTGCTGCATCTACGGGTGAATCATAGGCACCGTTTGCGATATTCTGTGTATCATATATCGTAAAGATCGAAAACAAAAGTAAAATTCCTGCTGTAATGATGATGTGCATCATTGGGCTTTGAAGTATAAAATAATTCACCAACGAAGCAATAATTACAACAATAAGTGTGATAAACAAAGGTTTACCCCAACTTGAGAAGTCAGATTTGCTGTTAATGGCAAAAAGACTTAATGCTCCAAAAAGAACAGAAGTCATGAGAAATGCATTACCTATCATAGCCCCTTGACCCATGCCAATGAGTGAAGCCAAAAGTGGTACCAGTGACACACCTGTTAAAAATGTGAAGGCAAATAGCATTGCCAAATTTGCTCCTGCATGTCCTCTTGTCATTCTAAGACCAAAAAAGAGTATGAGTAGCTCAGCTCCAAAAATGATCCATTTAAATTGCATGATCGTTTCAGCATAAGGCATAGTAGCATACGCACCAGCTGCTGCAGCGATCATACTTGCTGCCATAAGTTGGTAGGTCTGCTTCATGAATTTTACTGAAGCCCCCTCTTGTACATAACCAGCTTCTGCTGATGTATAATCTCTATCGTATAAAGCCATTTTTATTTCCTTTTATTGTTAATTTATTGATTTAACGGAAGTATAGTGGAGTCAGATTAATCTAAGGTTAATCAAATTCCTTTAGATAATGATCACAAAAACATTAAATTATCATCGAAGAATCAGAATATAAAAATTCCTATATATAATGTAAGCTATAGTCAAATCCAAAAGAATTTCCCCTAAATTCCCAAAAACCCTTGACATCTAAAGACTTCGGTGCTATAATACGCGTCCAACAACACATGGACATCTAACAAGTGGTTAGAAAGAGTGTTATTGAGTGATCTTTGACAACCAAATATAAGTAAACAAATCAACGTCTATTTGAGTTTTAATTTTAC
>Ga0190303_1000789_pt1 | contig 13114 bp, 9 predicted proteins | sample 48700701_MG_FD_161672 | JGI IMG/M metagenome (GOLD analysis project Ga0190303, IMG submission 161672) | Hydrothermal vent sediment bacterial communities from Southern Trench, Guaymas Basin, Mexico - 4870-07-0-1_MG | ecosystem: Environmental > Aquatic > Marine > Hydrothermal vents > Sediment ...
CAAAAATATGCATTAGATATCAAAAATGACTTAGTAATACCCTTCCCTAAATCCAGATTAATGGTTCCCCAAACAACATTTTCTCTAATATTTATATCTTCAAATTCATATAATGGTTCTCCATCAAACAAATACAAACCATGGGCATCTTTACAAATATGTCCAGGTACCCAATCCATAATAACTCCAATTCCAGCTTTATGGCATTCATCAATTAGATACATTAAATCCTTAGGTACACCATATCTTGAAGTTGCGCTATAATACCCAGTACCTTGATATCCCCAAGATTCATCAAGAGGATGTTCTACAAAAGGCATGAGTTCAATATGGCTGAAACCATGTTCTGAAACATAAGGAATTAAATATTCAACCAATTCATTGTATTTATGAAAACTACCATCAGGTTTAGTCATCCAAGAACCTAGATGTACCTCATAAATAGATAATTTTTCTTCAAATGTATTTTTAGTTTTACGCTCATTTATATAGTCTAAATCATGCCATACATATCCATCTATATCATATACCTTAGATGATGTTTCTGGTCTATTATCAGAAAAAAAAGCGTAGGGATCAGCTTTAAATATTGTTTGTCCATATGAAGTCACAATACAATATTTATATCTATCCCATTCTGATAAACCTTCAATATATAAGCTATAAATTCCAAAATCATCTTCTTTTTCCATAACATGAGTTCTAGAATCCCAAGAGTTAAAATCTCCTACTACAGAAATTATTTTGGCATGTGGAGCGTACACTCTAAAGAAAGTGCCTAAAATATTACCTGATTTATCTTTTACAAGATGAGCTCCAAATAACTTGTAAGCTTCTTTTAATTTTCCTTCATTAAAAAGATATAAATCTGTTTCAGATATTTTATTCATAGTTTATTTCTCCCATTTTTGCTTTTATTGTTTGGTAACTATATCCTTTTCTTAATAAAAAGGATATTATTTTATCTCTGCTTTTATAATCATTATTCTTATATTTTTTTAAAACTTTTAAAAAATCCCTATCTAATGCAAGAAATTCATTAGATTTTTCTTGAATTTCTTGTATATGAGAATTAATTACAGTTTCAATCATTTGATAATTATAACCTTTATTCACAATAAAAGCTTTTATTGAATTAATAGTTTTTATTTGAGGTTGTGGCTTAATATTTTGTAATTTTTTTTCAAATAATTTTTCTATATTTTGAAGTATTTTATCTTCTGTTATTCTATCAATAACTGATTTTATTAAATCTTCTTTTAGATGTTTTTTCATTAAATCATAATATATCTTGTTAGGTCCGTATAATTTAAAATTAAAAGCTTCTATAACATAGTTATTCACATATGTTTCATCATTTAAAATTTTTATTTTACGCAATTTATTTAAATAATATTTATAAGTGTTTGGATGCACATTTTTTCTTTTTAAAAACTCTAAAATATCATAGCTACAGCGCTGTTTATACAGTGCATAATGTAATACTTTTTGATATATTTGATCTAAGGAATATGCCTTTTGAAAAGAATTATATGTTGATTCATCTAATTCTTTTCCTAAAACTAAACGATATTCTAATATTAATTCTTCCGAAACTCGGAAATCTTTTTTTGAATTACTTTTTTCAATTGTTATTAGATACTGTTTTTTATATGGTATTAAATTAATTACTTTATACAAATATATCACAACCTTTTAAAAAAAAACAATTACTAATTATGCAAATGTTTAACTAATAATTGTGTGTTCATAATCAAGAATTAAATTTTACTAAGTATGCAAGTATAAACCTATCTATATCTCCATTCATAACAGCGTCTCCATTTCCTGTTTCAACCAATGTACGATGGTCTTTTACCATTGTATATGGATGAAAAACATAGGAACGAATTTGCGAACCAAAAGCGTTTAGCAATGTATCATTAAAGGCTTCAATTTCAGCGTGTTTTTTCTCTAATTCTAATGTGTATAGTTTGCTCCGAAGAACTTTCATAGCTGTTTCTTTGTTTTGTATTTGACTGCGTTCATTTTGACAAGTTACAACTATCTTTGTTGGAAGATGAGTAATTCTTACAGCGGAATCTGTAGTATTAACCCCTTGCCCTCCTTTACCGCTTGAACGATATGTATCAATGCGCAAATCATCATCATCTATTTCGATTTTAATGGAATTATCAGTTTCAGGGTAAACTTTAACTGAGGCAAAAGATGTATGACGCCTTTTTGAAGAATCAAATGGACTTATTCTAACTAATCTATGAACTCCAGATTCTCCTTTTAAGTAACCATATGCATTTAATCCCTCAACTAAGATAGTAGCTGATTTCAATCCAGCTTCATCACCATCTTGATAATCAATTACTTTAACTTTGTATTTCTTTCTATCCGCGAATTTTAGGTACATGCGATAAAGCATTTGAGCCCAATCTTGAGATTCTGTACCTCCAGCTCCAGGATGAAATTCTATATATGCATTGAATTTATCATATGTTTTATTCAATAGTATTTTGATTATTAAATGATCTATTTTTTCATAAAAAGATTCTATTAATTGATCCACTTCAGTTAACTGAAAACTACTATCTTCTTCTGCTAATTCTAGGCTTAATTCTAGGGTTTCATATATTTCATGAACGCTGTTATATTCATCAATAATAGATTTTTCAGCGTTTAATACTTCAAGTATAGATTGGGCTTTAGTTGTATTAGTCCAAAAATCCGGATGAAATGTTTGTTCTTCCAGTTTGTTTTTTTTCTCTATATGCTTCTCAATATTAATAGTACTAACTAATTTATTCAATTCTTTTTTTAAATCAAAAAGCGATGTTTTTAAATCTAAATATGTCATAAAATCTCCTAATTAGCATTTCTACCATGACAGTATTTATATTTCTTTCCCGATCCACAAGGACATGGATCATTTCTTCCAACTTTTTTAACAACAGTTCTAGGTTTTCTTTTTACAGATTGATCCTCTTTACCTGAATATGTTTTTGTAGGTTTAGCTACTTGAACTCTTTGAGTATTATCTCTTACTTTCGCTCTTAAAACATTAAGAGCTACATTATTTTGGATATTTTGAATCATTTCTCGAAACATTTTAAATCCAATTTCTTGATATTCTATAAATGGATTGTTTTGTCCATATCCTTGTAAGGAAACTGCTTGACGTAATTCACTCATTGCGTCAATTTGACGAACCCAATATGTATCAACTATCTTTAGAGTTACAGCTTTTAAAAAATCATTATATACTTTTTCTCCTACTATCTCTTTTTTAGCTGCGACTTCTTTTCTAAATTCATCTAGAATATATCCTAGTTTATCTTCTTCGGTTTCTAATATTTTACGATCAATTGCATCTTTATGAAAATATATAGAAATATTTTTATATAAAACATCTATATCATTAGCATGAGTACTGTAAATTCTAGTCAATGCCTCTTCAATCATTCCATTTGCATTATCTTCAATATTATCTAAAAATAGAATATCAGTTCTTTGTTTATAGATAATTTCTCTTTGTCTACGCATAACTTCATCGTATTGCAAAACAGTTTTACGACGATCAAAGTTATTACCTTCAATTTGTTTTTGAGCTCTCAATACCATTTTAGAAAACATTTTATAATCAAGTGGTGTTTCTGAATCAGACCCTTTTTGAGTAGTAATCATCTCAAGCATTCTTTTAAATCTATCTCCACCAAATCTTCTCAATAAATCATCATCAGCTGATAAAAAGAATCTTGAATATCCAGGATCTCCTTGTCTACCACTACGACCACGCAATTGATTATCAATACGGCGTGATTCATGTCTTTCAGTACCGATTACTGCTAGTCCACCAAGTTCTACTACTCCCTCACCAAGTTTAATATCAGTACCTCTACCTGCCATATTAGTGGCGATAGTAACAGCATATTTTTCTCCGGCTTTAGCTACTATTTCAGCTTCACGTTCATGTTGCTTTGCATTTAAAACATCGTGTTTAACATGGCGTTTTTTCAACAATTTAGATAACAATTCTGAACTTTCAATTGAAATCGTCCCAACTAGAAGAGGTTGTCCTAATTCATATCTTCTAGCAATTTCATCTGCTAAAGCTTGATATTTAGCTTCCATAGTTGAGAATATTAAATCATTTTCATCGATACGAATAACCGGTTTATTAGTTGGAATTTCAGTTACATACATATTATATATGTTTCTAAATTCTTCTTCTTCAGTTTTAGCCGTTCCTGTCATACCAGCTAATTTGTTATACATTCTAAAATAGTTTTGGAAGGTTATCGTGGCTAAAGTTGTTGTTTCTTTCTTAATCTCTACAGCTTCCTTAGCTTCTAAAGCTTGATGTAAGCCATCAGAAAACTGACGTCCATGCATTAAACGTCCTGTAAATGAATCAACAATTATTACTTTTCCATCTTGAACTACATAATCGATATCCTTAGTCATAATAAAATTAGCTTTTAAAGCATTATTGATATGATGAAGTAAAGTAACATTATCTAAATTATATAAATTATCTAAATGGAAAAAATTCTCTGCTTTTTTTATACCTTCATCAGTTAAAGATATAACTTTATCTTTAATATCTATTGTATAGTCTTCATCTTCTTTTAATCTAATAGCGAAGTAATTAGCTTGTCTATATAAATCAGCGGTGTTTTTCGCCCCTCCTGATATAATCAACGGTGTTCTTGCTTCATCAATTAAAATTGAATCGACTTCATCAATAATCGCAAAATTTAAAGGACGTTGAACGATAGCTTCACGATAAACTACCATATGATCACGCAAATAATCAAATCCCAATTCATTGTTTGTAGAATAGAGGATATCACAAGCATAAGCATTTCTTTTTTCTTCTGCGGTCATATCTCTAATATTTAAAGCTACGGTTAATCCTAAGAAGTGAAACAAATCACCTATTTCTCCATCAGCTTCACGTCTGGCTAAGTATTCATTGACTGTAACGATATGTACTCCTTTGCCCGTTAATGCATTTAAATAAGCTGGCATAACTGCGGTTAGAGTTTTTCCTTCACCAGTTTTCATTTCAGCTATATTACCTTCATGAATAGTAATAGCTCCCATTACTTGCACTTTAAAAGGAGTCATTCCTAAAACCCTAGTACTAGCTTCTCTTACAGTCGCATAAGCTTCCACTAAAAGTGAATCTAAGCTTTCTCCTTCTTTAAAACGTTTCTTAAACATTTCAGTTTTTTCTTTTAATTCTTCGTCTGTTAATTTTTTATATTCATCTTCTAAAGCTAACACTTTAAGAGCTTGTTTTTCCAACCTCTTTAATTCACGCTTGTTTGTATTAAATAATCCCAATGACATTCACCTCTTAATCTGTTTATTATATAATACCATTTAATATATATATATTCAATAATTTATAACTTCAATTCCAATAAAAAGTGGCTGTTTAACAGCCACTTAATTACTCAGCTTCAATTAACCCATATTTCCCATCGTCTCTTAAATATAACAATGAAATAACATTATCTTCACTTTTGTATATAAAGAAATCATGCCCTAACAATTCCATCTGTGTAATTGCTTCATCGAGAGAAAGAATTTCTAATTTAATGTTTTTCTTTTTGACCGGTGAAATCAATTCTCTTTCGAGTTCATCGATATCGAGGTAAGCATTAGTAAATGTATTTTTCAAGCCAACTCTTTCCTGTAAAGAACGATTCATTTTGTGCTTGTTTTTACGCAATTGAGCTTCTAATTTATCTACAGCCTTATCAATAGCTGCATATAAATCTCTATCCTGTACTTCAGCTCTCATGGTAATGAACTTGATTGGGATTGTAATTTCTACCTTAGTGCTTTCACGATAAACTTTACATATAACATATGCATCAAGTTCTCGTTGAAATACCTTATCAATCTTACTCAATTTCTTTTCCAGATAAGAGTAGATTGCTTCAGTAATTACAAATCCACCTTTGCCTCTGACATCTAGCTTCATAAAATCACCCCTTGTTTATTTAATTGTATAGTTAATTATAACATCATTAAAAACCTATGTAAACTACCCTTCATTTTTTTTAGAAAAAAATCATTAAATTCTCAAAATTAAATCTTATTAAAGACATAAAAGTAATAGAAGAAAATTCTTTGATATAGCAAAATTCTTTTCTGAAAACTTCTAAAAAATCAGTATCAACTATAATAATAGTTGTATTTTTTAAATTTTGGCTATTTATTAAATCAAACAGAATGGCCCAATGTTTATTTAAATATTCCTTTTGTTTCATATTTAGTTTTAATTCAGTATATAAATAATAATAAGTTATCATTCCCAAATCATAAGGTATTTTTTCAAATTGTAAAACTGGTTTATATTTTTTCCTACAATCATCACAAAGTTCAGGAAAAGAATAAAGATTTTTAAATGTTGTTTCTTTTACAAAAAAACATTCACATATTTTGCATTTCATTTTGTTTATTCATAAGAGATATTTCCTTTTTACTAGCTTTCATAGCTTTTGATAAGTATTTCGAATAAAATATAACAGATCCATTTTCAAACCCAACACTTCTACCTACTCTACCAGCTATTTGTATTAATGTAGATTTAGTGAAAACTTCATGTTCAGCTCTTAACACAATGCAGTCAATGTCAGGAAATGTCACTCCTCTTTCTAATAATAAAGTTGTTAATAAAATTCTAAATTCCCCATTCCTAAATGAAGTTATTTTTCTATGTTTATCTAAATCATTGCTATAAACAAATCGAATGCTCGGATTAATTTTATAAAGGATTTCATAATAATATTTTCCCATTTTTATCGTTGGGACGAATACTAATGTCTGTCTTGATCTTTCAAATAATTTTTTAAATAATTTGATAGTTTTTTGTTCAGAGTATATATGCTTAAATTTAGGTATGGCTAATGGTTTATAATGATATCTCGACGGAATCAAATAATATGCCATATTTAAATTCTTTATTTTTTCTTTATATGATGGATAGATTGTCGCAGACATGTATAATGTAATACCATTTTCTTTTAACGATTTTTCTAATAATCTATTTAAAAATTGATTATTAAAAAAAGGAAAAGCATCGACTTCATCAACTATTAATAAGTCAAATTCATGATAAAAATAAATGAGTTGTTGAGGCGTTGAAATAATTAAATTGGCTCCTTCAAAACGTTTATTTCCTTCATAGATTGAAGCTATATTTGTTTTTGAAAAATCTCTTAAAAAACGTTTATATACTTCTTTTAATATCGCTACTCTAGGTAGTATATATCCAACATTTTTATTTTGATTTAACGCTTTTAATATAGTTTTATAAGTCATTTCTGTTTTTCCAGCACCACAAACTGCTTGTAAGAAACCGTTTTTATTTAAGTCATAACAGTTTAAAAGAAAATCTGATCCTTTTTCTTGTGCTTTTGAAAGTGTATATTTCATATCTAAAATGTGTTTCATCTTAGGTATTTCTCTTTCATATCTATATAAAGACATTTTATCGTTTATCTCACCATATTCATAACAATCTAAACAATGATATCTTCCAGAAATGTCTTGATAGATATTTTTACCTAAACAACGATTACATTTTGTTTTGGTTACTGCTTTCACCTTTTCTTGATAGTTGTCTTCTCTATATAGTTTTTCAATCATTTTATCACCAAAAAAATATTACTTGAATAGTTGGTTTTTTTCTTTAAAAAACCTCTACGAAATGTAGAGGCTTTTTCTATTTTGTCACGATGTTTATAAGCTTTTTAGGAACTACGATAATCTTAACAATTTGTTTACCTTCAATTATCTTTTTAATTTTGCTTCTATTTAATGCTAGTTCTTTTATTTTTTCTTTAGTAATATTAGCGTCAACTATTACTTTGTCCTTAACTTTTCCATTAATGCTTATTACAAAAGTAATCTCTTCATCAATCATTTTTTTAGGGTCATATGTAGGATATTGTTCGAACACTAATAAATCTTTATGACCAAGTTTTTGCCATAATTCTTCACAGATATGTGGGGCTATTGGATATAATAATTTTATTAATGCCTCATAATCTTTTTTAGTAATTTCTTTTTGTTTTTGATATTCATTCACAAGCGTCATCATTTTAGCTATAGCGGTATTAAATTTTAAAGATTCAATATCTATTTCTACTCCGTATATGGTTTTATGAATTAATTTTTCTAATGATTTAGTATAGTTTTCTTCACTGTTTATATTTGAAAATAAACGCCATATTTTATCTAAAAAGCGTCTAGCTCCTTTTAATCCAGAATCACTCCAAGGAGTACTCATTTCATAATCACTGATAAATAAAACAAACGTTCTTAAAGTATCAGCTCCATATTCATCAATAATATCAGTAGGATTTACAACATTCCCCCTAGATTTAGACATTTTTTCATTATCTTTTCCAAGAATAATACCCTGAGCAGTCCTTTTTTTATACGGTTCTCTAAAAGGTACTTCTCCAATATCATATAAGAATTGATTCCAAAAACGCGAATAGATAAGATGTCTTGTGACATGTTCCATTCCACCGTTATACCAATCTACTTGTTTCCAATAATTAAGTTTTTCTTTACTAGCGAAATGTTTATCATTAAATGGATCCATATATCTAAGAAAATACCAAGATGAACCAGCCCATTGAGGCATTGTGTCTGTTTCTCTTTTTGCAGGGCCTCCACATATTGGGCATTTACAATTAACAAATTCTGGAATATTAGCTAATGGAGATTCTCCAGTATCTGTAGGTATGAATTTTTCTATCATTGGTAATTCAACTGGTAAATCTTCATAAGGTACTGGAACAATTCCACATTCATCGCAATATATGATTGGAATTGGTTCCCCCCAATATCTTTGGCGATTAAAAGCCCAATCTTTCATTTTGTATTGTGTAGCTATTTCGCCAATATTATTATCTTTCATATATTCTATAATTTTTTCTATAGCTTCTTTTACCTGTAATCCATTAATTAAAGGACTATTAATCATTTCACCACCAGAAATATCTGTATATGCTTCTTTAGAAATATCTCCACCCTTAATAACTTCACGGATCTCAAGATTATATTTTTTTGCGAAATCATAATCTCTAGTATCATGCGCAGGTACAGCCATGATTGCACCAGTACCATATGTAATCATTACATAATCAGAGATAAAAACAGGAATTTTTTCTTTGTTTAAAGGATTTATTGCCATTATTCCATCAATCTTCACTCCTGTTTTATCTTTGGCTAATTCAACACGTTCAAATTCGCTTTTCTTTTTAGCTTTTTCTTGATATTCTTTAACTTCTTCTAGATTTTTAATTTTATCTTCAAATTGTTTTAATAAAGGATGTTCTGGAGCTATTACCATAAAAGTAGCTCCATAGATAGTATCAGGTCTTGTAGTAAAAACTTTTAATGATTCATTTGAATCGGCCACAGGAAAATATATGTAGGCACCTTTTGATTTTCCTATCCATTTTGTCTGTTCAGTCTTAATTCTATTATTGCATTCTAATTCTTCTAATCCTTCTAAAAGTTTATCAGCGTATTCTGTAATCTTTAAAAACCAAACATTTTTTTCCATTTGAATAACATCAGAATGACAGCGATCACATTTTCCACCTTGAGATTCTTCATTTGATAAGATAACCTTACAACTAGGACAATAATTTACATAAGCTACATCTTTATAAACCAAGTTATGTTCAAACATTTTTAAAAATATCCATTGTGTCCATTTATAATACTTAGGATCAGTTGTATCTATAATTCTACTAAAATCAAAAGAGAATCCCGCTGATTTTAATTGTTTTTTAAAAGTTTCAATATTTCTATCTGTAATTACTCTAGGATGGATTTGTGTTTTAATGGCATAGTTTTCTGTAGGCAAACCAAAAGCATCAAATCCAATTGGAAATAAAACATTTTTTCCTTCCATTCTTCTTTTTCTTGAAATAACTTCCAAACTTAAATAAGCGCGAATATGTCCTATATGCATTCCCGCTCCTGATGGATAAGGATATTCTACTAATGAATAATATTTCTCCAAATCACCATTATCTTTTGCTTTAAAATAATCACCTTGATACCAAATATCTTGCCATTTCTTTTCAATTTTCTTTTCATCAAATGTTGGTATAAATTCACTCATTATTATCTTCCTCCTATTTTAAAAAAATCGTCTTTAAAAAAAGGACGATTTAACCGTGGTACCACCTTAGTTCTAGCAAAAACTAGCTCTTAAAACTTTAACGCAGTTAACGAACTTCACTCACGTGTTGTATGAAGCCTACTCCATAGACTAATTCAAACAATTTGTTTATTAACTTTCACCTTGTGTTAACTCTCTATAAAAACAATATTATTTTACTATTTCTATTTCCATGTATTTATCAATATTATAGCATATAACCTAATTATTACAACCCTTTTATTCATCCTCATCTTCTTCTTTATTTTCTTCTACTTCTTCATTGGCTTTTTCCATTTCTTTCATTGCTAATTGAAGGTTTAGTTCTCTGGTTAAAGCGAATAACGGTCTATATGCAAAAAAGGCAATGACAAAGAAAATAATGGAGTCAAAATTTAAGAGATTATAAAAAGTAATTAGTAAAGCTATTGGTGTAATAGCGAATGTAACTAATTTAAATCTTTTCTTATAACTAATACTATATCGAAAGCGATAAAACATTATTGTAGAAATTAAAATAATTGTTAATATCAACATAAAATTCATCAATGTATTTGAGATTATTCCGGAAATAAAAAGAAGGTGAGTAATAAAATCAGTCACATCAGATATGGTATTAAAATCTCCATATCTCGATGATAATATTTCTTGGGAAACAATTAAATTCTTTCCACGATATAAGTTGATATCGCTGCCTTGTAAAATAATACTGGAGTCACCAATACTAGAGATATCATTAACTGTCATATTTTCATTTAAAAAGAAAATTTGAACACCATAAATATCATACATAGTATTAACATTGTAATTATCTCCATCGCATACAAATTTATAATTTACTATATCGCAACCTGTCGTAGATTCATTAAATGTTGGGTTGTCATAACTTAAATATAAATTGTACATGCCTAAAGACATAAAAATAGATAATACTAAGATATAAAAGGATGTGAACCATCCAGATTTTTTAACCTGTCTTAATAACCCTTTTGGGTAAAAAATACTATCATGTAAAATATTAAACATCATACCACCAACAAATATTATAACATTTTTTTAATTTTATTTTTAATTTTTGTTTAAATATTCTTAAAAGATATATGTTATAATTTGAATGGTGATTAAATGAATTATTTTACAAAAGAAAAACGATATAATACCATAAATCAATATTATAGACATATATTTGGAACTAAAGTTTATAAGATTTCTCTAAATGGTGATTTTACCTGTCCAAATAGAGATGGCACTTTATCCTATAAAGGGTGTATTTATTGTTCTGAATCAGGATCAGGTGATTTTGCAGGTGATAAAAATAATAGTTTAAAAGAACAATTTGATACTATAAAAGATATAATGCAAAAAAAATGGCCTTTTGGTAAATTTATAGCCTATTTTCAAGCAAATACTAATACATATGGATCTTTAAAAAAATTAAAAACCTTATATGAAACTGCACTTACTTTAGATTCTTCTATAGTTGGGTTAAGTATCGCAACTAGACCTGACTGTTTACCTGATTATGTTTTAGATTATTTAGAAGATTTAAATCAAAGAACATTTTTGACTGTTGAATTAGGTTTACAATCAACAAATGAGAAAACTTTAAAATTTTTAAATCGTGGTCATAATCTAAAACAATTTGTCGATGCTTGTATAAAACTTAGAGAGAGAAATATTAATGTTGTAGTTCATATTATTAATGGTTTACCAACTGATACAAAAAAAGATATGATTAATTCTGCTAAATTTTTGAACAACTTAGATATTCAAGGTGTGAAAATCCATATGCTATATATCCAAAAGAAAACAGAATTAGCTTATTATTATAAGCATAATCCTTTTCATCTTCTAACTTTAGAAGAATTCGTTGAAATCGTTGTAGAACAACTAGAATATCTTAATGAAAATATAATAATTCATCGCATAACTGGAGACTGTCCTAGCGATGAATTAATAGCTCCTACATGGACTTTAAAAAAACTTGTAGTATCTAATGAAATAGACAAAAGAATGAGAATATTAGATACTTATCAAGGTGTAAAGGAAGATAATAATGAATAAATCAGGGCATATTGCAGGTGTATTATTTGCGATTATTTTTGGCTTTTCTTTTATGTTTTCTAAGATTGCTTTAGTATATATTTCTCCTATGGGTTTGATTGCATATCGATTTTTATTAGCATTTATAGGCTTTGAGATTCTAAGAATAACTAAAATAATTAAAATAAACATAGAAAAAAAATACTTGTTTTCTGTAATTTTAGTCGCTCTTTTTCAACCTGTTATGTATTTTATTTTTGAAACCTATGGTTTAACTATCATTACAAGTTCTGAAGCTGGTATGATGATTGCTTTGATACCTATTTTTGTGACTATTTTTTCAGCTATTATTTTAAAGGAAAGACCTACTAATATTCAAATTTTATTTATATTTATATCTACTTTTGGAATTTTATTGATTCAAGGTATGAAGACTAATTTTAGGATTGATAGTAATTTTTTGGGATTTTTATTACTCTTTGGAGCGGTTATTTCAGCAGCCGCTTTTAACATTGCATCTAGAAATGCCTCTAAAATATTAAAACCATATGAGATTACATATTATATGATGCTTTTAGGAGCTGTAGTATTTAATTTAATTTATATTATTCAATTAGGGCTTCATCATAATTTGATTGATTATTTTAATAATATTCTTAATATTAAAATAATTATATCAGTCCTTTATTTAGGAATTTTCGCATCTATAATTGGATTCTTTTTAGTTAACTTCACATTAAATAGAATGCCTGCTCATGTTTCAAGCGTATATGCAAATTTATCTACTATTATCGCAGTTTTAGCTGGATATATTTTTTTAAAAGAAGCTCTTTATTGGTACCATATAATCGGGGGTATATTGATTATAATCGGAGT
>Ga0190303_1000791_pt1 | contig 13108 bp, 11 predicted proteins | sample 48700701_MG_FD_161672 | JGI IMG/M metagenome (GOLD analysis project Ga0190303, IMG submission 161672) | Hydrothermal vent sediment bacterial communities from Southern Trench, Guaymas Basin, Mexico - 4870-07-0-1_MG | ecosystem: Environmental > Aquatic > Marine > Hydrothermal vents > Sediment ...
ATTGACGAGTATTGTTATCGTTTTAATCGCAGTAATATGAAAGAAGGGCTATTTGAAAATCTTATTCTTAGGATGGTAAATCAGAGACCGATGACATACAAACAGATTATTGTCTAAATGCCTAATTTAATTAGTTTATTTAAATTATTACAAAAATAAAAGTAGTAATATAATTGTGTATGCACAATAGATAATGTAAAATAATTCTTTTATAGTACACTATTTGTATTAACCTAAATTCTATGTAAGATTTGTCCATAGTTTCAATTAATTAGTTCATATACAAAAAAAACGGCTGTCTTAACAAGTAAGACAGCCGAACACTAAAACAGCTCAAATCAAATATATCAGACTATTTGGTTTCTTTTTTCACTGGTGTTTCAACAATAGCATTTTCATCTTTAATTTTATCTTCAATTTTCAGTCCCTTAAGAACTTCAATATTTATACCATCAGATATTCCAAGTTCAATTTCTTTTCTTTCGAATACTTGATTTTCGGTTTCAATTTCAACATAAGCAGTGTCTCCGTCGAATTTTATTAATCCTTCGGGAATAACCATAATACTATCTTTTTTCTCGAGCACAATATTTGCGTTTGCGCTATATCCGGCACGTATAAAATTGTTTTTATCTACTTTTACTTTTGCTTTTATCTCGAATTGAACAGCTCCGTTTTCTTCTACACCTTTAGGAGCAATATATTCTAGAATGGCGTCATACGATTCTCCTTCAATAGCACCAATTGAAAGAACAAGCTTCATGTTTTCGTGAATTTTACCAACTTCCGATTCGTCAACCTTACCTTTGAAAATCATATCGCTCATATCGGCAATACTTGCTATTGTTGTACCATCGTTAAAATTATTGGCTTCAATAACCGAGTTGCCTTCTTCAACAGGGACATCTAAAATCATACCGTCAATGGTAGAGCGAATAAGAGTATTTGATGTTTGACCTGCATTTTTTGTTGCACCTTCTTTTATTAATTGAAGGTTGTTATTTGCAGCATTAAGTTCTTCTTTGGCATTTTCGAATTCTATTTGATATTTCTGAAACTCTGCTTTTGGAATTACTCCTTCGTCAAAAATTTTCTTTTGTCTTTTGAATATAAGTTCAGCATCTTTGAGTTGTAATTCTGCTTTTTTTACTCTCGATTCGGCATTATTAAGATTTATCATATTTGGTATTATCTTAACTTTTGCTATTAAATCGCCTTCTTTAACTTTTTGTCCGGGTTCAACAAAAATCTCTTTTATAATTCCTGATACCTGCGGTTTAATTTCTATTTCTTTACGAGGTACTACAGAACCTGTAGCAACAGTCTTTTTAACAATATTGCTTATAAATGGTGTTTTTGTTTGATAAATAACCGGTTTGTCCTGCGATTTCTTATATAAATAAGCAATTGTGCCCACAAAAATCACAATTATTGAAATTACGAGAGTAGTTTTTAATATTTTTTTCATTGTTTAAAGTTTTTGTATGTTTTATTTTAATTATTTTCTTTTGTATATCCGCTTTTTGACAGAACTTGCCGTTTGATTTTCTTCATTGCCCCATCCCTAAAGGGTGTGAAGAAAATCAATTACTCCCTTTAGAGTTGGGGTAAAATAATTGATTTTCAGTTTGGTTAGCAATGTGTATGTCAAAAAGCGGACAATCATTATTATTTTCTTTTGTTTGCTTAATTATTTTTTAAAATAATATTTAGTTTTTACCTGTCAACTGTCGACTATATATAATTGTCATTTCGAGCGAAGTCGAGAAATCTGTTAGCTATAAAATTCTATAGTCTATCAATTGCCTACTGTTGACTATTTACTGTACATTTCTTGTTATTTATTTCTAATTATTTATTATTAATCTTGTTTTATTCGTCTCTTAATGCTTCTATAGGTTTAATACTTACAGCTCTTTTTGCAGGTAATAATCCTGCCAAAGCTCCAAAAAATATTAAAATAATAATTGCAGCCATAGCTATATTAAAATCAATTTCCGGATTTTTAAACATCTCGTTCTTGCTCTCGGAATTAATTAAAATATAATTTAGAAGTTCTATTACTCCAACGCTGAAAATTAGTCCTACATATCCTGAGATTAATGTAATTACAACCGATTCGTTTAATATTTGTTTTATAATGTCCATAGGAGTAGCACCAAGAGCTCTCTGTATTCCAATTTCTTTTGTGCGTTCGCGAACAACAATAAGCATAATATTACTAACTCCAATAACCCCGGCTAGTAAGGTGCCAATTCCAACAATCCATATTAATATTCCAATTCCGGTAAAAAGGCCTTTCATTTTTTTATATTCTTTTTCGATATTAATATGACCTACTGCTCTTTCGTCGTCCGGAGAAATAGAATGTTTGCGTTTCATTAACTGCATGGCCTGTTCTTCTATTTTGGTAACCGAGATGCCTTCTTTAGCAGTTATGGCAAAGAACCCAACTACATCGCCATAATTATATACTTGTTGAAAAGTTGAGAATGGTACAACAATAGAACGCTGTTTGTCGCCACCAAAATTAATATTTGGATTTAAAGGTTTAGTAACTCCAATAACCTGAAAATATACGCCATTAATTTTAACATATTCGCCAATTGGGTTTTCGTCTTTATCGAACAATTCTTCTAATACTCTTTCTCCAATAACTGCAACTTTTCTTTTTTTGTTAATGTCTAATTTATTTATGAATCGTCCTTTTAATATTATGCAAGGATCAATTTTATTGAATTCCGGATAGTCGCCATTAATATTAAAAGCTCCGGTTTTTAATCCTCTAACAACATTATTGTTGGCACTGTTATAACTTCCTGCCTGAAGTTTAGGAGCAATATATTTAATACCTGATATATTTTCTTTTAAAGCATTTATGTCTGAAGTCTCGAAGTTGTAATACCTGCCTTTCGGAAATCCTTTATACGAAACAGTAGTTCTTTGTGTCCACATAAAGAAACTATTTGTTGCAAAATCGCCAAAGCCCTGAGTAATTCCATTTCTTAGTCCGGTACCGGCCCCAACCATTATCATTAACATAAATATTCCCCAAAAAACACCAAAAGCTGTTAAGAATGTTCGTAGCTTATTGTTTTTAAGAACACTATATATTTGTTGCCATTTGTCTAAATCAAACATAATTATTGTAATTTTTTGTACATCAGATATTTATTATTTATTCGTCTCGTAATGCAACAATAGGTTTTATTTTTGCGGCTTTTCGAGCAGGGAAATATCCTGCTAATGCACCACTAAAAATTAATAGTAATGTTGCGCTAATAGCTGTATTAAAATCGACATTCGGATTCATAAAGAATTCTCCATCAGGCATTGCCGACGAAATTAATTCTAGTAAGCCAACACCCATAACTAGTCCGATATATCCTGAAAAAGCAGTAATTAAAACCGATTCGAGAAGGATTAAGCTTATTATTGAAGCCGGTGTAGCACCAAGGGCTTTTCTTATCCCTATTTCTTTGGTACGTTCTTTAACAACTATTATCATAATATTACTTACACCAACAATACCTGCTATAAGTGTGCCAATGCCAATAATCCATATAAAGAGATTTATGGCTGAGAACATATCTTTAAATTGCTTAAATTGTTCAACATTATTTCTAATATTTATTGCACTAACATCTTCTACATCGAAATTGTGTTTTTTTGCAAATTTCTTACGTATAAGATAAACCATATTTTTACTTTCTTCGACACTTGCATTTTTAGCTGTAAGTAATATTGTATGTACAGTATTTTCTCCACTAAAAATTTTCTGAGCTGTAGATATTGGAAGAAAAACTGTACGCATTTGATCTTCTCCACCGGCATCTTTAAATACTCCAACAACTTTAAATAGTATATTGTTTATTTTAATATATTTCCCCAGAGCATCTTCGTCTTTAAATAAAGCTTCTTTAACAAGTTTGCCAATAGAAGCAACTTTTCTATACTCTGTAATATCTTTACCATTTATAAATCTACCTTCTATAGTATTAGTACGTTCAATATATTTATGGTCGGGGTGTACTGTAAGAATAGAAAAATTACCATATTCGTTATTATACGAAATCTGATCGCTACCCGGGATATAATATCTCGATGAAAGATATTCAATTTTTGGAATTGTATTTTTTATTATGTCATAATCTTCGTTAGAAAATTTTATTTTTCTACCCGGTTGAAGACCATTGTATGCCATTGTTGTTTGTCCTCGACGGATAAAAATACTATTTGTAGCATCATCGCGAAATTGATGCTCAATACCATTTTGCAATCCTTTTCCCGAACCAAGTAAAAAAATAAGCATGAATATTCCCCAAGCAACACTAAATCCTGTTAAGAATGTTCGAAGTTTATTCTTTTTTATTGTAAATAATATTTCTTGCCATTTATCTAAATCAAACATATTTTTTTTAGTTTAAGATGCTAGTTTCAATAATTCCATCGTTAAGTTTGATTATTCTATCGGTTTTTTCTGAAATATCATGTTCGTGAGTAACAATAATAACTGTTTTCCCACTGTCGTTGATTTCTTTAAATAACTCCATTACTTCGTATGATGTTTTTGAGTCGAGAGCTCCTGTTGGTTCATCGGCAAGAATTATTTTTGGGTTCGATATTAAAGCACGTGCAATTGCGACTCTTTGTTTTTGTCCACCCGATAGTTCGTTAGGCATGTGTTCTGCCCAATCTCTTAATCCAACTTTATCGAGATATTCCATTGCAATTTTATTTCGTTTTTTTCGAGGTACTTTCTGATAATATAATGGCAAGGCAATATTCTCTAATGCATTCTTAAACGATATAAGATTAAACGATTGAAATACAAAACCAATAAGTTCGTTTCTATATTTAGCAGCTTTTTTCTCGTTAAGATTATTTATTGGCATATTGCCTAGTTTGTAAATTCCAGAGTCGTATGCGTCTAATATGCCTAAGATATTTAATAAGGTCGATTTCCCGGAGCCGGAAGAACCCATTATCGATACAAATTCGCCTTCTTTAATTTTTAAGTCAATTCCTTTTAATACATGTAGCTTATTGCTACCCATTACGTACGATTTGTGTATATTATTTAAATCTATCATAGTTTGTATATTATATTTTCTGCTTGATTGAAACCAAGCATCGTGCCATTATTTGCTCAGTATTGATTATTAGAATATTAGTATGCCTTTTCTTGCTTGTTTATTTATATAGATGTTCGTTATTGATACATTTTTTGTACACTTTCGTACAATGATAATATCTATAATCTTTTTTCTGTATTTTTACTTTAATTTACGATAATTAGTAATGTTTGTATGTCTCCTGAAAATAATAAACTGAATATGTGTAAATTAGTAATATCATATGAAAGTAAGAGTTATTATATTTTTTTATTTTTAATAAAAAGCTTAGTTTAGACGCTTAAGATTTATACTGCAAGAAAATATTAAATTTTGAAACAATATAGCAACGACATACTTATTGAAGGTATCCGTAAACAGGATAAAAATATTTTAAGATATGTTTATGTTGCATACTTTCCAGGAATTAGAGATTTTATTCTAAAGACGAATGGGAACGAGGAAGATGCCAAAGATATTTTTCAGGAAGCTGTTATTGTACTATTTCGAAAAACTAAAGATAAAAAGTTTGTAATTCAACATTCCTTTGCTAATTACTTGTTTGTAATATGTAAGATGATGTGGTTTAAACATTGCGAGAATAAGGTAAATGAGAATGAAAAAATAAATATTTTTTTAGACGAGAATTATATTAATAATGATATACAATACGAAATAGAGTTAAATAAAAGATATAAATTATATCAATATCATTTTAATAATTTAGGAGACGATTGTAAGAAAATTTTAAAAATGTTTCTCGATGGAGTATCTTTTAAAGATATTGCCCGTAAACTTAAATATAAATCGGATAATTATGTTAAGAAACGAAAGTTTCTATGTAAAGAAATGTTAATAGAAAATATTAAAAACGATCCGAAATATTAAAAATAAAAACGTTTCGAAAAGAGAGAAAAGTGAAAATTGGTATTTAATATTTTCAGAGTAGCATCGAATAGTTATAATTATAGCATAAAGACAAGTAATGGATAAGCGTTTTAAGTTAATAGAGATGTATTTAGATGGGGAGCTTTCTGCTGAGGAACAGAAAGACTTTGAAAAAGCTATTGAAACAGATTCTCGCTTAAAAGAGCTGTTTTATTTATCTATTGATATAAATAAATCTATTGTTGAAGACGATGTAATTGATTTGAGGAATAAAATAGAAAAAATTGTTACATCTGAAGAATGTACTTACAAAACCGGTATTAATAGAAATTTTATAAGAGTACTTGCTGCTGCATCGATAATTGTTTTTATAGTTATTGTTAAGACTTTATTTTTGCAAAATAATCAATTAACTAATCAAGAATTATATAGTAATTATTTTACTGTTTATAATTCTGTATCATATGCACGAACGCTTGTTTATATAGACGATTCGTTAAGAAAATATCAAAATAGTGCATTTGAATTTTATATTAATGATGAGTATGATTCATCGTTAATATATTTTAATAAGGCTTTAATTATTGATAAAGATAATATCTTATTAAATTTTTACTCGGGTATTGTTAACATGAAACTTGAGAATTATTCCGAGGCCGAAACTAATTTGCATTTTGTAGTAGATAACGGAGAGAATCTTTTCGAAGAACAAGCATTTTGGTATTTGGCTTTGTTGTATATAATTCAAAATAAAACAGATAGTGCAGTTGTTGTGTTGTTGGATTTACAAGAAAACAGTTTTAAATATAAAAATAAATCAAAAGAAATTCTCGATATTATTAAAAGGGATTAGATTTATTTGCGATTTTTTTTACGAATAATAATTATTGCAAGAATACTTATTAAACCAAAGAAACCGGCTAAGTATTTATAGTAATTAACAAAAACAGGTTTTTTATTTCCAATAACAATATAGTTAGCCCAAAAATACGGATGAGAATGTAGTTGATCGGAATTATGTAATATATCGATTTTTGCTTTCTGTAAGGATTCTGCTTTCGACTTGTGTTTTTTCAGATAGTAATAAAATCGTGTCATAAGTTTTTCGCCGGAATTATCGTTTACTGTCCATAGTGTCATAACAATCGACGGGCAACCTGCGTACATAAATGCTCGGGCAAGACTCATTACACCTTCTCCGTTTCTAAGTTTTCCGCTACCACTATTACACGAGCTTAATACTGCCATTCTGCAATTTAATTGCAAATTATATATCTCGAAAGTATTTAAAAAACCATCATTTTCAGAATTTTCTTCCATGCTAAAAATCATTTTCGAATACATAGGGTTTTCATCGTTAATAACCGAATGCATTGCAAAATGGAGAATGTCGTATTTGTCCGATATATTCTTAAATGTACTCTCGCTTGCATTTTTGTTTAGAAATGTGTAGCCTCCGGTTATTTGCGAAATTGCTTTTGCTTCTTCAAGAATTCCTTCGAGAGGTAATAGTTGCTCTCTGTATTTTTGTCGTGTTTTATTTATTTGTTCTTTAGTAATTGCAGAATTATATTCGGGAGCAAAAACTGCAAGTTTTTTCGATGCTTTTTTCCTGTTTTTTAAATTATTTGCATACAAGCTGCTAGAATAACTATAACTTATAGGATGTTTATAAAGGAAGTAAGGGAGATTCCGATAGTTAATTTTTTTATAATTAGTTTTTTCGTACAGTAATACATCAAATGGTAAATATGCCAGAATTCCATCGGGGATAATAATTAGTTTTTTATTTGTAATATCTTTCGCAATTGGATGAATTAATACTGAATATAAATTCTCTGAGGCATTCTTAAAATTATTAAAACTTTCGAAATTATGTTTCGAGAAATTAATTTTTTTAATATTATTATAAACGATATTAAAATTAGAATAAAAAGAACTGTCGATTTCTTGTTCGTTTATTTTACAATTATCTGACGATATTTGTAAAATAAATAATTTGTTTTCTACAAGCATATATTCTACAATTATTTCATCTTTACCAATACTTGCTTGAATGTTTTTTAGTGGAACAATATTATTGCTATATTTTAATTTATGATAATTAGGGTAATCTGTTTCTAGTTTTATTTTTAATTTATTGTAATTTTCTGTTGTTGAGAAAAGTTTATTGTTCCAAAATTCTAATTTATTAGAGTTAGGATTTACTTTTTGTTTTTCTTCATATATAAGCTCTTCGAATATCCATTTGTTTTGTTTTAGTTTTCGTTCCAGTTGTGTTATGCTGTCGGGAATATTGCCATATTTCATGGCTTCCGTTTCTTTCGATGCTTCGAGCAAATTCGATGCTTTAGAACTTTCGGAAAAAATATATGCTTGTTTTATGTATTTAATATCATTTGTATATTTAAATAATTCTGCCGATACTAAAAATGCATTTTGTAATACCTCGTGTTCGTTTTCTGTTAAAATTAATTTACTCTCTCTATTCTGATACGATGTTCGTAATTGCTTAATAATAGCTTGAGCAAGATTATATGTTTCTAAACTTTGTTGTAGTAATATTATTTTATTATCGGCTTCGACAGAAAATTTGTGCAATGTATTGGCTTTATTATTAAGTGTTCGAAGTAAATGTGTTTTCGATAAGGCATCGTTTATCTCCGGATTTTCCGATATGTTTATATTGTTAAAATTATTTGTTATCGATATTAACGATTTTTGATAATACTTTAATGCCTCGGAATAGTTTGTAATATTTTCGTAATAGTTGCCAATACTATTATAACAATTCGATACTTTAGGATTTATTTTGCTATAATTACTTATGTAAATATTTAATGTTTTTTTGTATAGTTCTAACGGATTGCTTTGGTTTGTTTTAGTACAAAATGTTGCATAGTTTAAAATGTCGTCGGCATACCAAATGCTTTTGTCTCCATAATTTTTCTTCGAATAATTTATAGCCTTTTTATGGTATTCTTTTGCTAAAGAATAATTGTTAATATTATAATACGATGATGCAAGATTGCTATATGTATTATTTATTCGCGACGATTTAGATTCTTTTTTAATATCTATACTCTTAAGCAAATATTCTATAGACATACTGTCTTTCCCTATAATACGGTATAAGTTTCCTAAATTATTATAAATACTACCTAATTGAACAGGATACTTTTTTATACTTGATAATAGTATGTTTTCTCCTTGAAAATAATATTTTTTTGCTTTTTTGTAATCGCCAAATATTTTATAAATATTTGCTTTATTTATATACGAATAAGCCTGCCCGCGAGTATTATTATTATATTCGAATATTTTCTCTGCATTATTGTAATTTATTATAGCAGCCGAATAATTTCCTTGAAGTTTATTTATTATTCCGTTGTTAATGTACGAGTTTGCCAGTTTTGTGTCGTAAGGTTTAAGATATTGTTTTTTAAAATTTAACGATTTTGTAATACAAATTTTTGCTGAATCTAATTTCCCTTCTCTTCCATAGTTAATTCCTTTTTCGTTATAAAATATTGCACTGTCGCGTAATTTTATTGTAATACTATCGCTCTTATTGTTTTGCGAATAAGTATTGCTAAAACAAAAAGTAGTAAAGCTTATAAAAAGAAAGATATATTTAAAAAAAAACATTTGCTAAAAATTAAGTAACTAACATAATAATAATTAATTCTACTTTAACACATTATGCTTTAACACAAAATCAACCTGTTTTAACCCTTGCTCCCTAAAGAGAACAGATTGATTTTTTAGCTTTCTCCCTTTAGGCTTAGGGGCAAAAAAAACTAAAAAATCTTAATTCTGTTTAATATGTCAAAGTAGAATTAAGTAACATTCGCAATTTGCTATTGTTTATCCTATTTAATACAATATAGCATTTATATTATAATATTTTTTTTGTGTATTCGCTAATGTATTGTGTTTTATGTATTTAATAATTACGGAATTTTAGATATAAAGTTAAGAAAAATCTTAGCTTTTTTGCATTTTGTAATACTCAGAAAATCAAGGAAATATGATGAACGAGAAAAATAAATCAAAAATAATTTCAAAAAACGGGTAACCTTTTGCCCAAAAAAGGAACCTATATATAGAGGGTGTTATTTTTTAAACCCATAAAACTAAAATCAATTATTAATTAAAATAAAAAGCTATGAAAATTTTAAGAAATTTATTCAATCAAGTAAACAATTCAGGAAGTATATTAAATTTTAACGAACAATTAAGTGCACAAAGTATGTTAGTTGTAAAAGGCGGAACAGATGATATTCCTCCAAACGGTTATGATGATGATGTATGGGCAAGCGATTTAGAAGAAGATTAGAGTAAAAAATGAAGTAAGTAATAAAATACGAAGTAAAAACTTAGTATTTTTCGAGTTAAACCGGGAATTTATTTTTTCAACGAAAATAAATTTATTATAGCAACAATTAGTGAGTTAACAGAAGAACAATTTAAAGCTGTATTAGATAAGTATTACGAATATTCCAAGTAACGAAAATGCTACGGAACAAGAACTCGAAAATATTATTGCTTAAGAAAACAAGGGCATACTAACAATTGTAACAAAGATAGTGCAGGGGATAATTATGTCCGGAAAAGCGATTCAAATTAAGCTGAGAATTTTAAAGTATTTAAAGAAAGTTTATTAACAAATAAAAATATTCTGATATGGATATAAAATATATTGACAGATATTTAAGTAATGATATGTCGCATGATGAGGTATTATTATTTAAAGATAAGCTAAAATCTGATTCCAATATAAGAAGCGATTATCGATTAATGTGCGAGGTCGATAATGCTATTATGGAAGACGATATTATGGATATGAGAAGTATGCTGGGTGGCATTTATGCAGAGAATTTCAAAACCACAGAGAAGAAAAAGATAATAAATATATTTTCGAATTCGAAATTGTATTATGCTGCTGCATCATTAGCTTTATTAATAACAACCGGAGGATTGTTGTATAACAATTATAATAAGCAAAGTAGTACAAGTGCTATTTTCGACGAGTATTATAAACCTTACGAATCTACTTCAGCTTTCCGATCGGGCGATATAAAGACCGACGCTCTACTATTTAACGCAATGCATAAATATCAGCAAGAAGATTATAGCGGAGCATTATCTATGTTCGAAGAAATATTAAGTAAAAACGGAAAAGACCTTACGGCAAATTTATATTCCGGAATTTCTTATTTAGAAACAGAAGAATATAAAAACGCAACAAATTCATTTCAATCAATTGTTGCTAATAACGATAATTTATTTGTAGAACAAGCAAAGTGGTACTTAGCAATGTGTTATGTAAAAACCGATAGCGTGCATAAAGCCGAAGTGTTATTTAACGAATTAATTAAAAGCGATAGTTATTATAAAGACGATTCGGAAGAGATAATAAAACTTCTGGATGAGCTAGATGAATAATAATATTTTTAAGATTATATTAAGTAATTGAGATATATGGTTTTGAATTGTAATCTCATTATAATAATATAAATGTAGTAATACAAATACTATTTTATTAAATACATATTTCAATTTAATTGAAAGAACCAATATATGAAGAATAATATGCTAAATAATACTACAGTAGAAATTGAAAAAGAAGAAAATTTGAAACAAAATTTTTTTTCTCAAATTTCTTATGGTATTCGCACTCCTTTAAATTCCATTATGGGATTTTCTAAATTACTCTTGTATTCCGATTTTAAAGATGTTCAGAAAAATAACGAGTTTGCAAAAAGAATTATTCAAAGCAGCAATAGTTTGTTGAAATTCGTTGATGATGTGATTGAACTTTCCAAAATCGAGGCATCCGAATATGAGGTAAATAGCATGAGTTATGGATTGAACAGTTTCTTGTGGGAAATTCACAATGATTATAATAAACAGGTTTTCGATAGTAATATCGATGATAATACTATTCTAGAACTAACTATTGATAAGAGTGTTAAAGAATGCTATTTTAATACAGATAAATTTTTTCTTAGAAAATTGATATTCAGAATTATTGATATTTTACATTTTTACGATAAATATAATAATATTGAATTAGCATATAGATATATTGATGATGATAAAAAATTAGCAATTATTATTTGTACAAACTTTTTTAATTGCGATGAAGATAATTGTAAAATAGAAAAATTTTGCGATTTCGAAGACCCATTAGAAAAAGAAGAAACTCTCACTTGCGAAGTAGTTAGAAGAATAGCGCATATCCTAAACATAAATATTGTTAAAGAAACAGACAGTAATAAAAATATTCAGTATAAACTTATTTTTTTGTAAAAACGAAAAGTATAATCAGTTATATAATTGTAAAAATATAGAATGAAATTATTAAACATTTATGCATTAAGGTATACAAAAGGAAATAATTACAATTTTGAATTACTTAGGGGCGGGTTTTAGATGTTTCATGGTAATAGAAAAAATATTTCAAAACTTAAAATTGTAATTAACTGAAAAACATAAACTTAATTAATACTTATACTAATGAAAAAAATATATATCCCATTACAAAATGGAATCAGAACTCTAATTCCCGACGAGATTATTTATCTCGAGACATACAACAACATAACGGTATTGTATTATAAATCGGGAGAAACCGAAAATATTGAATATACCGTGAGCGATATTGAGATGATATTATTCGATAAAGGATTTTTCAGATTTAACCACAAGTGCATAGTAAATTTAAAATATGTCCAAATGGTACTTCCGGATAACTCGTCGAAAGTAATATTAGAAAACGGAAAAGAGATTTTTGTAACACAAAACCGACGTGCCGAATTATATAAAAGTCTCGAGAAAATGTATGAGATGGTAAGTTGTTAATCTTCGATTTTTTAAGTGTTTTTTACACTTTTGTTTATGGTATAATTATTTAAAAATCAGCATTATGAGTATTGAAATTAGAAAATTTAGAAATAGATATGATTTAGAATTAATACAAAATTCTGACGAAAAAATTAGAATCGGTGATTTGTTTTGGGATCCAATATTCGGGAAACCGGTTACTAACGAAAAAGGAACTCCGACTAATATATTTTATTCGTTTAAAGATGCCGATATTA
>Ga0190303_1000795_pt1 | contig 13079 bp, 19 predicted proteins | sample 48700701_MG_FD_161672 | JGI IMG/M metagenome (GOLD analysis project Ga0190303, IMG submission 161672) | Hydrothermal vent sediment bacterial communities from Southern Trench, Guaymas Basin, Mexico - 4870-07-0-1_MG | ecosystem: Environmental > Aquatic > Marine > Hydrothermal vents > Sediment ...
TTAATGGATGGACTGACGATATACGATCATCGAACTCCAATGATTCAGAGAATAAAGGATGTGGAATCATGACCGGATATAACACAACACAGAATCGAATGACTGCTGGCAGAGCGATCATCAGCGCGCTTGCACTGGTGGCTCTCGCGTCCTGCGGCACAGCAAGTGCAACACAACTCTACGTAAATGAAGGCGGCTGGTGGTGCGATGGCTGTGCGTTCGATCCCAGTTCCAGTCCGATACAGTCGGCAGTGGATGCCGCAGACAATGGTGACTCAATCTTCGTGTACAACGGGAGTTACACCGATAACGTGGATGTGTACAAGCGACTCACCCTGATTGGCGAGGGTGCTGACGTTGTGACTGTGACCTCTGGAAGATGGCACTACAGTGTCTTTTATGTACGCGCAGACTGGGTGACCATATCAGGCTTCACGGTGACGGGAGCGACAAACGACGGCAGCTCTGGGATATCTCTCGGATCCGCCGATCACTGTAACATCTCTGGAAATGATGCATTGGGGAACTACTATGGCATCCACTTGGGTTCTTCGAGCGACAACACCCTCTCTGACAACACAGTAAACTTGAACAACTTGGACGGCATCGTATTACATTCTTCAAATGGTAACACGCTGATGAACAACACCGCGAACTCGAACTGTGATGACGGCATCGTCTTGCATTCTTCGAGCGACTGTACGCTAACAAGCAACACCGCGAATTCTAACAACGGTGACGGCATCTATTTGGATTCTTCGAGTGACAATATCATCACCTGCAACTGGGTGCAGGACAACACAGAGCGAGGCTTCTACCTTTATGAAAGCAGTACCAACAACAACATCAGTTACAACAACATCATCAAGAACGGTGTGCTGCAAGGTGATGGCAGTTACCACTGGCAGTACTACAATTACCAATCCAACCCTGTCGAAGCAAAACACAACTACTGGGGCGCCGGAATGAACAACAACATGATCGATGCGAGCATCCACGATGACGAAGAAGGCGGGTGGGGTGAAGTCGAGTTCTATCCATTCGAGACCGAGCCAGTCCCATGCGCCCCCGGACCCGAACGCCCAGCGTTCACCACCGCCGACGCCGCAATCGCGCTCCAGATCGCGGTCGGCAGCAGTCCATTCGACTCGCGCTATGACGTCAGCGGCGATGGCAGCGTCACCTCGCTCGATGCTCTGATGCTCCTGCAGGCGGTGGCAGGTAGCGTAGAGATTGGTTAGGTTTAAATATTATGGTAATCTGCTAACAATAAATGAAAAACCATTCACTGGCGTATACCGAGTTTGAAAAGAATGTTTCAAATTTGAGGCGTTTATCACATGGACTGCGTTATATTAGGTCCACGAAGGAACAATATGTCGAATGGCTGGAAAAAGAGACGGGAAAGAAATTTTCAGAGGATGATTTTAATCAAGAACTAATGGATACGATCACTAAGGAAATTGAAGTATCCAACGTTCTACTCAGAACTTACGTTGAACGTTTTTGTTATGACACATGTGGAAAATGGAAGACATTCATAAAACAATACAAACGGGAAATAGACTCTTGTAAAATGGAATATCAAAGGCAATGTCCGCAGCTTTCAGTTTTAGACATAAACAGAGATTTGAGACATAGCAGTGTTCATTATAAGCTTGGATATGACTCCATTGTGTCATCTAAAAAACCCAGTAAAATACTTAGTGAACCTGTTATGCTAATAACTAATAATAAAGCGGAAAAACAAATAGTTCTACTCCATGATCTGAATAAAGTGGAAATAAAAAGTTTATTAGACGAAGCACATGAAAAAATGAGTGTGACGAATATCTCCAATCACAGCTTAATGGGTTATGGGGAAATCCTGAGAGAGGAGGTTCTATCATGCATCCGTCAAATAGATTTGAAACGAGAATCGAACTCAACAAATAGATGCGGCGTGGCATAGGATGGAGATTAAACAAGGAGGTATTTCATAAATGGGATTGTTAGATAAGTTAAATCCTAAAAAGGCACTGGAAGAGTCGAAACGGAGATACAAAGAGTCTAAAGAGGAACAGTTAAAGGAAAAAGAAAAGCAATTGAAGATAGAAGATGAAAAAACAAAAATATTGATCGCCATTTCTGAGGGCGATATGTCTCTTCTTTCGCCGATACCACAAAGCAATGTACCAATCATCTTAAAGAAAAATGAAGTTTGTTATACTGGAACTGGTAACATTCAGTTCTGGGAAGATAGGGCAGTGAGAAAAACCGGGGGTGGTTATGGTGGTTTTGGTTTTAGAGTTATGAAAGGGGTTTCTTTTCGTGTTGGCAAATTTGGTGCAACAGGCGAATCACACATGGAACGAAGACATATTGATACCGGAAATGTCTTTGTAACCAATAAAAGGTTTATATTCGTTGGTAGTTCTAAAAGTATCGATGTTCCACTCAATAAAATCCTTTCTGTTGAGCCTTTTTCTGACGGCGTGGGTATCGCCAGGTCTAACAAGCAGAAAACTGAATATTTTTTGGGTTTTAACGGCTTAATAATTAAAGCGATAATCGAAGGTGCTATTAAGAACCTTTAGTCAACGGATGAAAAGGTAATGAAAAGATTTGGTTCTTTGGCAGCAATTCTCATTATGTACCCCATCCCTAAAGACTGCCACGATCGCTCCTCTCAAGCAGTCTCTTACTAACTTTTACCGACTCTGCATTCTGCCGTCCGATTGCCACTGCAAGTTCGTTGTACGTCAGTTTACCGTCCAGATACGACTCCACAGCTTTCTCCCTGAGCTGCATAGTGGTTTCAACTCTTCTGAGATATTCAGAAAGCGCACTCTTTATTACGTCAGTACGATTCTTATATTCGAGTTTGGCAAGAATATCGGTCTTTTTGACCAATTCATCGGGAAGCCGAAGGTCGATCTTCGTAAGTCCGGTCATCATCCGTACATTGTATGTACTCGGTATAAACTCTTCCGTGATGGGGTGCGCAACGCTTTCGCACTCCGGATCGCGAGCCTCCAGCCGCCCGCCCGACCCGCGCTATGACGTCAGCCGCGATGGCAGCGTCACATCGCAATCCTACCGGAGGTAGGATGTTTTTGATCAACCTTTTTGGAAAAAAGGTTGGCGCTCATGATCCTGCAGGCGGCGGCAGGGGCGGTAAGATTATGATAACCTGTGACTCATTAAGTAAAGTAAATCCAGTTAGTGGATAGGAGGTAAAAATTATGAAGATACCCGAAGTAAAGAGACCACCAAAGGAAATTCTGGCGAAGGTACAGTCTCTGGAAGGGAAGAAAGGGATGATCGCAGCGATTGAGCCTGAGACTGGAGAATGGTTTTTGGGAAAAGATGTTCTTGAGGCTCTTGAGAACGGGCGGAAGAAGTATGTAAATGGGATTTTCTACTTTGTTCGCGTTGGCTACCAATCTGCCCATGCGCAGAAAGGAGGAATAAAACAGGTATGAGAACACTCATCACCGGCAAAGTTGTAGATTTTGTCCCGACATTTGGTGCACATCCGGATGGGGGATGTCTCGTACTCAGCGAGGAGGGGGATTTCGCGATCACTGTGGATACCGGCTTCAACGGTGGAATCGCTATTCCACTGGAAATAATGGATAAGATGGATATGGAATTTTTCGGATATGATACATTTACCCTTGCTACAGGGGACATTGTTGAACTTCCGATGTTCATGGGCAAAGTGATCCTCGATGATTACGAGAGCAAGACATGGTTTATCCCTGGAGATTCGCTACTTGGTATGGCGTTTCTTTCAGTAGTCGGCTCGATATTATGCTTCGATTTTGAAAATGAAACTGTGGAATTGAGAAGATAATGATATTCGATCAGCTGCTCAATCTGGTCCTTGCATGTTTACACGCCCCTGCGTAACGAAAAGGTTGCTGCGTGCTACGAACCTCTACGCGGTGACCTCATCTCTGACAGCTCGTTCGCCGCATCAGACACCATGATCACGTAGCCTTCGGCAATTGCGCAACGCTTCGCATTCCAGACCGCAGTCACCACCGCCCGCCCGACCCGCGCTATGACGTCAGCCGCGATGGCAGCGTCACATCGCAATCCTACCGGAGGTAGGATGTTTTTGATCAACCTTTTTGGAAAAAAGGTTGGCGCTCATGATCCTGCAGGCGGCGGCTGGGAAGGTAGATTTATCATAACTCCCGTCCATAGAGTGAAGTATCAACCCGGTTAGCAGATACAAGGTGAAAAATATGAGAGCGCTTCAGGAACAGTATGTCGTGGATAGGGCGGGGCAAAAAACCGCAGTGATCCTCTCAATTGGGGAGTATGAGGAACTGCTGGAAGACCTCCACGACCTATCGATCATCGCCGAACGCCGGGATGAGCCCACAATAACATTCGAAGATCTTAAGAAAGGGTTGAAAGAAGATGGGCTCTTATGAAATTCGATGGAAGAGTTCGGCAGCACGAGATTTACACAGCATTGATCCGCAACAAGTCCCGCGGATCATAAGAGCCATCGAATCGCTTGCAGATAATCCGTTTCCTTCGCAGCACCGTACGATTCGTGGGTCAGTTCGGGATTACAGGATTCGGATTGGAGATTATAGAGTTATCTACCAGGTGCATACCAGATCCGGAGTTGTCATCATCTATCATATCCGGCATCGCAGACATGCGTATCGCAGGTGATTGAGATGGTTGAAATGTTCGCCCTGCAAATGTGACTGCGGCGATACCCGCTACCCGATGCTTATCGGGCGATGCTGTGCCGCATTCCAGACCGCAGTCATCACCGCCCGCCCGAACGATCGCGAAAGCTCGAACAACCTCGAGCCCCCCAATCATCTAAGCAAGCCGCTGCAAGACCTCTGTCCGCATCCCCTCCACGAACTTGATGCTCCCGACAACGGGATGCCCGCCGCCGTTGGCCACTGCGCCGATAAGCTCGTCGTGCAGGGTTCGCACCATCTGCGGGATGTTCATAAGAACGCCGCGTGACCGGATCGCAGTGAATCGGGACCGTAGCCGAGGGTCACTACAGGATCGTCGTTTCCCTGACAGATGCGGTCATGGATCTCGCCTGACGTCTTTCCGGGCGGCGGGAACGTGAATTTGTGCGCAAAGTGCTCGAGATCGATCACGTTTAAGGATACTCCGTTCGGCAGTCTCTGCGTGCGCACATGCGGCATACACACAGCCAGCTGATTCTCTATCGCACCTCTCGCCTGCTCGCATAGCAGTTTCACTAGTCCCTTGTGGCGCTCGATTTTTCCGAAGTTTAAGATGTCGTTGACAAGCCCGCGCCCGTCCTGGAACTTGAGCCAGAATGCAGCGTAATCGAGTGCGAGCGCAATATCCGAGAGATCAGACGTCTCGTACCGGTCAGAGACGAGATCGATGTACGCCGCAGCCTCCGGCGCTTCTGACCGATCTCCGAGAGCAGCCACCGCTGGAAGATGCTTTATCTCATCAAGTGATATCCGGGTTGATCATCCGTGCAAGCTCACCACATATCATCCCTGCCGTGACCCCGAAGTCGCCGCCAACGTGGTACGGGTTCATATACTCGGCAGGAGATACTGATCTACGACCGCATCGGGATGGTGGTGATCGACCACGACGACATCAATCCCGTAGATCGAGGTCTGCTTGAATGCGGGCAGGTCCTCCTCGGTCGATCCGTTGTCAACGATCACAAGGAGCGGCAGATCGCACATCAGTCCCAAAAAGTATAATACAAACATCACCAAGATAACATCAGGTGATAACATGCTCGAGATAACCAGAAGATTCTGGGAGGACTGGAATTGGGCGCGTGAGCACATGTCTGAACTAACGGTTAAGTATCCGGATAAGTGGGTGGCTATATTCGAGGAGAAGGTAATTGCAGCGAATTCGGAACTTGGTAGGGCGGAAGATGAAGCAAGGGCGAAAGTATCAGAAAAGCGCATCCCACTGATCTTTGTTGGAAGCGGGGCATCGGTCTACCAGTATTGAACTGTATTTCGACAGGGGCACTGATCCTGATCTGGAGCGCAAGATCAATGGCAAGGGTTATGTCATTCGATTGATGTCAAGCATTATGTTTTCAGGAAAAAAGGGGTGGATAGGTCCTTATTCTGCAATTGTGGATACTGGTGCACACATTTCAGTAATACCGCGAAGAATATGGAGTAGTTCGGATACAACCGTACTTTCAGATCATAGCATGAGCGGCATCGTCCCTATCGATGAGTGTTCCATTCCGGTGCTTGTTGGTGAAATTGACGCGATGCTCATCGATGAGAGATCTCACACGAAAAAGATCAGGATGATCAGTTACTTTGCTCTAACAGATGAAATGCCCCTGATAATTGGATTTAAAACATTATTAGAAGAGTTTGAAGTCTGTTTTAACTATAAAGCGGGTACTGCGCGTATTACTTCGGTGGATTAAATGTTGGCGGTTGCCTGCATCGATCAAACCGCCTGCACTGCCAAAGATTTAAATATTAATGAATGGACTAACGGATGAGGTAATTGAACTCGGGGGATCAGAAGGGATAAAGGAGTCGAAAATATGACCGGATATAACACAACGCAGAATCAGAAGATTGCGATCATCAGCGCGCTTGTACTGTGGCTCGCGTTCTGCGGCATGGCGGCTGCCGGGCAGTTGTATGTGGACGAGGGCGGCTGGCAGCGTGTGGATGATGCTTTCACAACTGCGGATGCCTCGATTGCGCTGCAAATCGCAACAGGCAGCCGCCCGCCCGACCCGCGATGGGACGCGAGCCGCGATGGCAGCGTCACATCGCAATCCTACCGGAGGTAGGATGTTTTTGATCAATCTTTTTCCCAAGTTTAAAAGATGCTCCAAAAACCAATAGCAGTAGCTAACTTCATCATGGTACCTAACTAAAATTAATTAACCCGAACCAGAAAATCACCCAACCTCACCGCAGAGAACAATTTTGCCTGTGTCGTATTCATCTCTTCAACTACAAGACTAATCTGATCCGTATCCTTGTCCTGCACAAAAGCAACTCTGATCCCCTCGAGCTGGTGATCCAGTTCTTTTATACTCAATTCCAGATCCTTCACTTTCCGTGCCAGATATCTGTAAAATATCATTCCCATGACACAAAGAAAGACGTGAACCCTGATTCTCCTATCTTTCCTGACATAAAATGGCGGAACAGGTATAAGAAATTTATCTTTCAGGAATTCGAAATCTTTTTCAACAATATCTTTGGCGAAATATGTTCGCGCGATATCAACAGAACTCGCATCATGAAGGTCAGTGAATACCGCAATTTTACCAAAAGTCATTTTAAATTCCTGTTCCGCGGCATCATCGATCCAGTATTCGAAAGTTGGTTTCTCCTCGCCATGAATCTCAAACCTGAATATACGGGTCAAATCGTCCGGGATTATCCGGTTAGCGTTGGCGTACAGTCCTTTTTTGGTGATTCTCCTGCCTCTGCCATGTTTCTTTTCGGATTTCTTCTTTAATTCCTCAAGTCCTACAAGAATCTTCGCTCTATTCGCCGCGTATTTTTTCTCCTGTTTTTTATGGCTTCCTGGATTATGCGCAACTACAACTGTGAATTCCCGCCCGAATAATACATATTTCGACCTGTAACCACTTATATCATTGCCGCTTGAGTTTTTATAAAGAAAAATATATTCAGATAGTGGCACCCTCAGCAACGGTCTGACCTGATTATGTTTTGCAGATCCCACGACGTGCATATCCTCGAGAATTTTGTTTATATTATTCTCTGAATTGTTTCCTTTATCAAAGACGAGTGTCATGTCTTCCGTGGCGATATCGAGGTTCTTCAATCGTTCAACAATCTTATCGATAATTTCCGGGAATATTTTAGCGTCCGAAACATTCCCCGGGTATGTTTCGTGCAGCAGGGGGATATTTTCATCACTCTCAGCAATTCCAAACGCGACCAGGTTTTTATCGTATCGTTTCTCCTTACTTTTTCCTTTCCGGGTGAGCTTTTCACCGTTCTCGATATACGTGAATACGTTCGTAGCGTCCCAGAAAATGGTTGTCGGCGCAATCCCGTTTTGGATCATCGTTGCCGCTATATCTTCTTCTATCCGCCGCATCGACTCTTCGGTGATAAAATCCATGTTGTTAAGGAAGTTCTGGCTGTTTAACTTGTGGGGGAACCTCCATAGATATTTTAAAAACGCTTCGCTGAACCATCGTGCAGTAGCCTTCTTACTCAGAGGTCCATTGCTCCTTCCAATGATAATTAAGAGCATATATTCCCCCACACTCAATCCTTCTATCTTCTTTTTGGATGTGTTTCGATTTACGCTCTCGACGAAACCCAGCTCCTCGTTTGTCTTCAGAAATGCTGCGATTTTGCCATATTCGAAGGAACTGACCTTTGCAGAAGGTGCCTGTCCGGAGTGTTCGAATACTTTCAGGATCTTTTCTGCACTGCCGAGATATTTCTGCCATATCACCTTTGACGTTCCGTCAACCCATCGTGTCTCTCTGATGTAGTAATACGTATGTCCTTTGATCTTCTTCTTGTGTAGATGTACCATGATTGCTGATTAGGTCTTTATGATACTTATAATTTGTGGTTGATTTTGTGTACTGATAGCGATAACCGAATTAAAAAAAGTTAGGTCTTATGTTTTGGATGTGGGCGGTCGTTGTGATGGGGAATGAAACCAGTAGCAGGAGAATGTTTGAAGGGGAAGATATATAAATTAGAGTATGGAAGAGAAGGGTTTCTTATAAACTTGGGTTCCCAGGACCCAATGCCATTTTCTTACCACTCAAAATGGGCATTCCTTCAAACAAATAATACAAAAACTCCTCTATAACTGTTGAATGCAATTTTGATTGAGATGTAAACCCATATGTGTTACCTCGTTCTTTTTTAAACTTGGATTGATCGATAAAGTCCTTATATTCGTTTAAAAGTTCCACTCTCTTGAATACATTTTCTTTGGAAGTACCGATAATAGATTCATTATCCCCTTTCCAGTTATCATATCTCTCTTTGATCTCACGGAGCAATTTAATATTCTCTTCAACCTTTTCCACCTTCAATTTTCGATCTATATTGTTCCCATGTATGAATGGCAGCATTTTATCACCTTACAAAGTCTTCCAGCTTTGATTGCTTCTTGTATTCTTTAATTCTATCTTCTGCTGTCTTACAATAATTTTCAGATATATCAATCCCTATGTACCTCCGATTTAATTTCTCCGCCACCAATGTTGTCGTCCCAACGCCATTGAACGGATCTAAAACTACATCATTCGTATAACTGAATAGCCTGATCAAACGATAAGGTATCTCTTCTGGGAACATTGCCGGATGATCATACACTTTCATGTTTCTTTCAGGAGCAACGTCCCACTTTGCATATACCCATTTCTTAAATTCCTCACCTGTAATATCTATTTTATCTGCATCCCCTATCTTTTTATGGGAATCTTTGCAGAATACCTCGATAAATTCCCAGGTATATTTCAAATACGGCATACTTGGACTTTTCCAGCTTCCCCACGCTGTGTATTTGCAGTTATAATTGTGTTTATCCCATAATATCTCCCCTTTCCAGAGCAACCCTAAATCTAATAACTGGTTTGAGATAATATGGTGGGTAGGTATGTAATCAGAAAACAATGGTTGAATATTGACACAAATACGACCAGCGGGTTTTAAAATTCTAAAGCATTCTGCCCATATTCTATTCAATTTTGAAAAATAGTGAGACCAGTGAATGGCATCCTGATCTTCATCCTCTTTATAATTTAAACCAAAATTATAGGGCGGTGATGTAATGATCATGTCGATAGAATCATCTGGCATTTCTTTCAATATATCTTCGCTATCTCCACAATGGATTCTATTGACCCATTTAGAAACGTCTATTTCTTTAATTCTTATTTTAGTATCAATTTTGTATTTAGATCCCTCTCTACGTATTTCTTTATCCTTCCGATCTTTTACTTTCCGTTCTCTACTCAACAACTTTGCATCTGGATATTCCCATAACTTGTTCGTTTTCTTAACTGTTGTAGATTGGAGCTGATGCATAGGTATGACATCGAGTGTAATGATTAATAAACCATCCAGATTACCGTATGTTCATAGAGTTCGCATCTTGAACCTACCCCACAAAAACGCACCATCCGCATAACCATTCCGACCTCCATGTTCGTTGTGATATCTTCCCGAAGTCACCAAACCCCGCACTTAGGTACAGAGCCTGCACATAGCATTTTGTCCTTTCGCGCATACGATTCCACGCGTTCTGACAGCATCAAATCCATAACTCGGCCCGAGCACGATAGACAATATCTGCAAAACGTGGTTGCTCTATCACGACTCTCGATGTTGTGCGGATTAAGCTGCTTTCGGAGGTGCTGCACAACTGTTCTTCATCTCCCATCCAGTCCAAAGAGTGCGGCAGCCGCTGTAATAAAATCAGTATCATCCTCTGCTGCTGCATCGCGCAGTATCTTGGTCGGTTCTGCGAGCACCTTGTTTGTTATGGCATGTGTCAGATCATCGAGCACACCGCGTTCAAAATCGCCGAGCGTATGCTTTGCAGAGAGCCGGTTAACTGCGCGTTCGCGTTCGCGGATTCTCAGGTCCTGTATCTGGCTATACAGTGCTGCTATAAGTTTATCTGCACGCTGCTTTTTGTACTGTAGTTTCAATAGTTCATACTCTTCTTTTATGATCTCTTCGACCTTCGCGACCTCTTGCATCCGCTTACGCAGATTTCGCTCACTGATCTCACGCAGCCCGTCGATATCGTAGAGTTTTACCTTTGGCAGAGTAGACACCGATTCTTCAATGTCTCTCGGAGTGGCGATATCGATCAGCATCAGATCACGATTTCGGTTCTTTATGATCTGCTGTATCATCTCCGCGGTCAGGACCGCATGAGGCGCTGATGTTGCGCTGATCACGACGTCCGAATCTACGATATACCTGTCCTTCTCGTCGTACCGAACAGCAAAACCATTCAACTCCTTTGCAAGCTTTTCTGCCCGCTCAAACGTGCGGTTTGCAACATATATCGCCGAAACATTCCTGTGTGCAAGCGCACGTGCAACGAGCGACCCCATCACACCAGCACCGATGATCACAACCGTTTTTCCCTCAAGCGTGCCAAGCACATCCTCGGCAAGATCAACTGCTGCCGATCCGATGGACACCGAGCCCTTGTCGATCCGTGTCTCTGCTCGCACCCTCTTACCAACATGGATCGCCTTATCGAAGGCGGTATCCAGGACCTTTCCGGTGACACCTGCCTCTCTTGCGGTATGGTACAGATCCTTGATCTGTCCGAGTATCTGGTCCTCGCCAACGATCATCGATTCGAGTCCGCATGCAACTCTCAAGAGATGTATCAGTGATTCTTCGTGGTCATTAAATTCAATAATCCTGTCTGGAACCCCCATCTTCTTCGCATATTCAAAGAGAACCTTGCTTCCTTTTGGCGATACCACATACACCTCCACACGGTTACATGTCATAAGCACCGCACACTCATCCACCAGTTCATGTGAATAGAGTGCGTGCAGCAGATCCTCGACCGTGCCGTGCCACGCGCTTTCGATATCTCCGATGCTCGCTTTCGTATGCGTGATGATCATGCTGGATATCTCAGTCATCGGGTCACCTTTGTTCGTGATCGTTTATCAACTTTCCATGCAGATCGATCTCACCGTTCTTGATACGTGTGGAAGAGATCGGGATGCCGTCCTCTGCCAGTACGAAAGACACCAGAACGATCTCGATTTCAGACATGCCTCGTTTCATACGGAGTTCGTTGATCTTTTCTGCAACCGGTTGTGTTTCTGGAGAGACCACGATATAATCGAATGGTTCTGTCAGTGCGGCGCCATAAGGATCGTGCAGGGTTATTATTTCTGGCGAAACTCCAAAGTGATCGGTGATGTACCGTTCCAGTTCACGCTTCCTCTCGCTGTAATTAGCGACCGGATGAGGATGGTTTCTCGCGAGATCGTTCGATGTCAATCCGATCACCACATCACTGCTAAGTTTGTATGCACGGCCGAGGAGTGCTCTGTGACCATCATGCAGTGGATCGAACGTTCCTCCGACTGCTACTCGTGGCATATTTTTTGTTTTGCGATGAGGGGTAGATTAAGGTTCGCTCACAATTTTGTAACAGCTGGAGCTGTCTCCTGATCAGCCTGCTTTACAAGCCGCGCCCAGCTCAGACCAAAGTCTGAGAGATATACGCTTCCGAATATCAGTGTCACCGAGTTCTTAACAGCATGATCGAGCACGGCAGCAGCAAAGCCGATACCCGGATCAATGCCGCCAAGACTGAATATAGTGGTCAGCACAGCCTCATAAGTCCCCATCCCACCGGGTGTGATCGGGAGAATCTTTGTTAGATTTCCAACAGCGATTGCAAGAAATACAAGAGCGATCATAGGAATCACGGGAGTTGATGCGCTCTCTGGAAAGGCATTTAATATCACAAAACATGTGAGAATATCGAAAAACCAGATCAATAATGAACTTGCGAGGATGATCGTGAAAGCGCGTGGATTCGTGGACACCAGAGCGATCTCCCTGGCAAAACGCGTGACGACACCACCGATCTTTGTGTAACTTCTCGAAAACACGATCATCACAACGAATGCGATTAACATACCGAGTCCTGCGATTGCAACGAGGTCTGTGATCCATCGATCGAGCAGCAGACCCCGCGCTGCCCACACAGCAAAGCCACCGATCACCGTGATCGCAAGAATATCGAATATTCGCTCAACAACAAGAGAGGAGAAGCCTGTGGAAAGCGGAATGTTCTTCATCTTTTTCAGGATGTATGCGCGGGCAACGTCTCCTATCCGCGCTGGCAGAAATACATTTGCGGACTGGCTTATAAAGACGCATCCGACCAGGGCTTTGGGACAATATTACCTGACCGACCCGCCCAACCACCACACAACCACATTCTGCAATCTCACCCCGCGATACTGCAGAATGCTTTGAAACATACTCTGCTCTTGCATTGCCTTCGCTCTTTGGCACTGCAAAAGCAGTGGTTAAGTCGTTCATTGGATGAGCGTA
>Ga0190303_1000796_pt1 | contig 13078 bp, 9 predicted proteins | sample 48700701_MG_FD_161672 | JGI IMG/M metagenome (GOLD analysis project Ga0190303, IMG submission 161672) | Hydrothermal vent sediment bacterial communities from Southern Trench, Guaymas Basin, Mexico - 4870-07-0-1_MG | ecosystem: Environmental > Aquatic > Marine > Hydrothermal vents > Sediment ...
CTGGTGGATTTTTAGATTCTGATATAAATAATGGAGAAAATAAACAATTTAGAATTGGGGTTTCTTCTAATTTTAAATATTCAAAGGGTAGTTTAAAATTATTGGCTTCGTCCAATAAAAATGATAGAATGTTTGATAGCTTTAACAGCTGGTCTGGAGAAACTGATCATTTTGAATATACTGGTAAAACATTTGTATTAGATGTTGTAAATAATTATAAAATCTCTAATGAATTTCAAATTATTGCTGGTGTAAACTGCCAAAAACAAAGCAATCAAACAAATAGTCCTTATGGAAACATTGAAGATGATTTAGCAAATTATCACACAACTGACCCCTATTTTTCAGCAATTTATAATTCGCCATCAGGTTTTAATATCAATGCAGGAGTACGCTTAAATAATCATAGTGAATACGGTAATCATGTAGTTTATAATGTGAATCCATCTTATAATTTTTCTAATAACTTTAGAGTTTTTACATCGCTTAGTACTGCTTTTATTGCACCAAGCACGTATCAATTATTTTCTCAATATGGAAGCCTAGAATTAAATCCTGAAGAAAATTCAACTTTAGAATTAGGTGTTATACTTTCAAAAAAGAAACAGTTTGAAATAAATTCAGTTTTCTTTTATAGAGAAGAGGAGAATACTATTATTTTACCCGATTTTATAACGTATGCAAACGCTGAAGAAATCATCAATGCAAAGGGTGTTGAAACTGAAATTAATATAGCAATTTTAAAAGATGTGAATTTTAAATTTGGCCATACCTATACAGCTAAAAGTGCCGATTTAGATTATATTCCAAAAAATAAGTTTACGATCTTGGCGGAAACAAACAGCATAAAAAATACGTATATATCACTTCGTTTTAAAAGTATTTCAGACAGAACGTATTTTGATAAATGGGTAACAGGTGAAAATATTGTGATTGATAGTTATAGCTTAGTTGATTTATATGCAAGTCATACAATACTTAAAGATAGACTTTCTGTTTTTGCGCAATTAAACAATATTTTTAATGAAGAGTATGTTGAAACTATTGGATATACTACAAAAGGTAGAAATTTTAAAATAGGATTAGATTTTACATTCTAAAATTAAAGTTACTCTTATATAATTAAATGTTAAATAAAGCCTGTCGTAAGATGGGCTTTATTAATTTTAGCCTACTAAAAAATCAAAAATGACATTTATTCCTAAATCTACGTTAAGTTTTTTACAAGAATTAAAAAAGAATAACACTCGTGAGTGGTTTAATGAACATAAGCCTGATTTTCAAATAGAACAAACGAAGGTGAAATTGTTTTATAATGCTTTAATGGAAACATTAAATTCGCATGATGCTATTGAGAAATTAAAAATATTCCGAATTTATCGTGATGTTCGTTTTTCGAAAGATAAAACACCTTATAAGCCACATTTTGCAGGTCATTTTGTTAGAGGAACAAAGCGATTGCGTGGTGGTTATTATTTAAGAATAAGACCAGGAGAAAGTTTTTTAGCGGGTGGCTTTTGGGAACCAAATAAAGATGATTTATTGCGTATTAGAAAAGAATTTGAAATGGATGCTAGTGAAATACGCGAAATCATTGAAAACAAAACCTTTATAAAGCATTTTGATAAATTACAAGGGAACGCTTTAAAAACAGCACCAAGAGGATTTGATAAAGAACATCCTGATATGGATTTAATTAGGATGAAACAATTTATTATAACTCGTAATTTTACTGATGAAGAAGTACTTTCTCCAAATTTTTTGAATGAAGTTAGTAGTTCTTATAAAGCAATGCGCCCATATTTTGATTATATGAGTGAAATATTAACAACCGATTTAAACGGTGTTTCATTAATAGATTGAAAAGGTTAGTTAGATCAACCTAACTTACTCTTTCCAACAATGCCATATAAAATCCATCAAATCCAGATCTGTGAACAGAAACCTTTTTTTCTTTTACAAAACTAAATTCAGGATGATTTTTTAAGAATAGCTGTACTTGGTTCTCATTTTCTGAAGGTAAAACAGAACAGGTTGCATACACTAATTTTCCGCCAACTTTCACTAATTTTGAATAGTTATCTAAAATTTCAGCTTGTATTTTTTTAATGTTTTCAACAAATTCAGGCTGTAATTTCCATTTACTGTCAGGGTTACGTCTTAAAACGCCAATTCCACTACAAGGTGCATCTATTAGAACTCTATCTGCAGTACCTTTCATTTTTTTCATCACTTTAGAAGAGTCTAAAGGCTTTGTTGTTGTATTATGTACACCAGCTCTACGTGTTCGCTTTTTTAACTTTCGTAATTTACTTTCATAGATATCAGTTGCAATTAATTGCCCTTTATTTTCCATAAAAGCAGCTAAATGCAATGTTTTTCCTCCTGCACCAGCACAGGTATCAATTACTTTCATTCCGGGTTTTACATCTAAATATTCTGCAACTAGTTGAGATGAAGCATCTTGCACTTCAAATAATCCGTCTTTAAAACATTGTGTTACAAATACATTTGCGCGCTCTACTAATTTAAGTGCATCAGCGTAGCCAGGAATAAATTCAGTATTAATTCCTTCATCAGCTAATTTTTTTCGTAATGATATTTTGTTAGTCTTAAGTGTATTAGTTCTTAAAACAACATCAGCTTGTTTGTTTAAAGCAGCAATTTCTTTAATCCAATGTTTTTCTCCTAATTCTTTCACGGCTAATTCATCTAACCAATCTGGAATAGACTCTTTAAAAACTCTATTTTTTTGAAGTTCATCAAATTTTCCTTTAATTCTTCTTTCAGGAACACCTTGTAATTGATTCCAATCAGGTAATTTAATTCCCTTTAAAATTGCCCAAACAGCAAAGTTTTTCCACACATTTTCAGTAGTATAATGCGATTTAGTACCTGCAATTTCATTGTACAAACGTTTCCAACGAACCATTTCATAAATGGTCTCAGCAACAAATTTCCGATCTCTTGCTCCCCAACGTTTATCACGTTTTAAGGCTTTTTCTACAACTTTATCGGCGTATTCACCTTCATTAAAAACAAGTTTTATTGAATCAATAACTGTAAATACTAGGTTTCTGTGTAATCTCATACTAAAAAATTAGGGTGGCAAATATACGCATTTAGTTTATACAAATTTTGTAATTGTTTATTGCTGTTTGAATTATTACCTTCGTACTTTATAAAAAATGCCAGTTTACAATTTAAATACTTCAATTTCTTATTTAAAAGGTGTAGGACCTAGTAGAGCCGATTTGTTAAAAACAGAATTGGGCATCTATACATTTGGAGATTTGTTACATTTTTTCCCGAATAGATATATTGATAGAACTCAATTTTTAAAAATTAATCAATTACAGCAAAACACTTCCGAAGTACAAATTATTGGAAAAATAACCAGTATTAAAACCGTTCAACAAAAAAGAGGAAGTAGGCTAGTAGCCACTTTTAGGGATGAAACGGGTTCTATGGAGTTGGTTTGGTTTAGAGGTGCTAAATGGATTAAAGACACACTAAAAGTTAATATTCCGTATGTGATTTTTGGTAAAACAAATTATTTTAATGGTTTGTATACAATGCCGCATCCAGAAATGGAATTGGTGTCAGTTTATAAAAATAAGTTGCGTACAGCTATGCAGCCCGTATATCCTTCTACAGAAAAGTTAACAAACAAAGGTGTTAGTAATAAAATTGTATCAGGAATGATTCAAAATTTATTTGAAGAAGTTCAAGGGGTTTTTTCAGAAACACTATCACCCTCAATTATAGAAAAATTAAATCTAATTTCTAAAAAGGAAGCATTATTTAATATTCATTTCCCTAAAAGTCAGGAATTATTAAGTAAAGCACAGTATAGATTAAAATTTGAAGAACTCTTTTTTATTCAGTTGCAGTTGATAAGAAAGAAAATAGTTAGAAAGTCAAAAATTAAAGGTTTTAATTTTGAAAAAGTTGGAGCTCATTTTAATAATTTTTATAAAAATAAGTTACCATTTGACTTAACAAATGCGCAAAAGAAAGTATTAAAGGAAATTAGAAAAGATTTAGGCTCTAATGCTCAAATGAATCGATTATTACAAGGTGATGTTGGCTCGGGAAAAACTATTGTTGCGTTATTAACAATGCTTATTGCTATAGATAACGGATTTCAGGCAGCTTTAATGGCTCCTACAGAAATTTTAGCAACACAGCATTATAATTCGTTAGTTGAAGTTTTAGAAGGAATGAATATTTCTGTTAAACTGTTAACGGGTTCAGTAAAAGTAAAAGAGAGAAGAATATTACACGCTGAACTAGAATCGGGTGAATTAGATATTTTAATTGGAACCCATGCATTAATTGAAGATAAAGTACAGTTTAAAAACTTGGGTATTGCAATTATTGATGAACAGCATAGATTTGGAGTTGCTCAACGGTCTAAATTATGGGAAAAGAACGAATTACCACCGCACATTTTAGTGATGACAGCTACACCAATTCCGCGAACATTGGCAATGAGTGTATATGGCGATTTAGATATTTCTGTAATTGATGAATTACCTCCTGGGCGTAAAGAAGTTAAAACAGCGCATAGATATGATTCAAATAGATTATCGATTTTTAAATTTTTAAAAGAAGAAATAGCTAAAGGGAGGCAAGTATATGTTGTTTATCCGTTAATAAATGAATCTGAAGCGATGGATTATAAAGATTTAATGGATGGTTACGAAAGTATTTCAAGAGAGTTTCAAAAGCCAGATTATCAAATAAGTATTGTGCATGGTAAAATGAAATCTGATGATAAGGAATATGAAATGCAACGTTTTATCAAAGGAGAAACTCAAATAATGGTTGCAACTACAGTAATTGAGGTAGGTGTAAATATTCCAAACGCTAGTGTTATGGTTATAGAAAGTGCTGAACGTTTCGGGTTATCTCAATTACATCAATTACGTGGTAGAGTTGGGCGAGGAGCAGAACAAAGTTTTTGTATTTTAATGACAAGTTTTAAATTGTCTAGTGATGCTAAAGTACGTTTAGAAACTATGGTGAGTACTAGTGATGGATTTAAAATTGCTGAAGTAGATTTAAAATTAAGAGGTCCAGGTAATTTAATGGGAACTCAACAAAGTGGTGTATTAAATTTACGAATTGCTGATATTATAAAAGATTCACAAATTCTAAAAACTGCGAGAAATTTAGCAATAAATTTGCTAACGCAAGATCCAACTTTAAAAGATCCAACTAATAGTGCTGTAAAACATGCCTATCAAGAAATTAGCAAAAACAGTACTATTTGGTCAAATATTAGTTAATTAAAAGAGTTCAATTAAATTGAACTCTTTTAATTTTATAGTGTTGTATTAAAATTTAACGCCCAATTCCTGTAATAACTTTTCTGAATTTGCTTTTACAGCAGCTTTTGGATTTAAAGATAATGCCTTTTTTAAGTTTTTAATAGCATTCTTTTTATCTCCCATAGTTTTGTAAGCTTCTCCTAAACTGTCGAAACTATTTGGGTCTGTAGGGTCATTTTTAATATTTAGTTTAAAGAATTTTATTGCTAAATCATAATTTTTTTGATTTAACATTTGATACCCCATTGCATTCAATTGTCTCTTATTTGCTAATGAAGAAGCCTCTTCTAATAATTTTAGAGATTCTTCTTGTTTATCCATTTTAGCTAAAATACGAGATTTTGTAAGTAAATTATTATAGTTTCTTTGACTGTAAAATTGTCCACTTATAGAACCGTTTATCCAGTTTAAAGCCTCATCTAAGTCACCATCATTGTTAAGTGCGTAATTTGCAGCTTGTCTCCAACTTTGATTTGAAAATCCAGGAGAGTTTTGTAATTCATTTTTAATATTAACCAAAACAATTGTATTTACAGCTACTTCAATTTTAAAAGGAATTTCTTTAGTACCCCATTTTAACGCAGCAGTTGCTGAGTTTGTAGTTACATCAATAAAATCGAATGTTAGTAGTTCAACATTACTAATATCATTTGATTTTACGTTCACTTGCAAAGCATCTTCATCTGGATTGTAAAAGAAGCTACCCCAAGCTCCCGAATTTTCAGAAAAAATAATTGTAACATCTCCATTTTCAAAAGGAACCATATGCAAACCGTATTTACCAGCTTTTAATGCTTTTCCTTCAATGCTCACATCATTAGAAAATTTTATAGTTGTGTTTTCATTTGCACCAGCACGCCATGGAGATTCTTTGGCTGTCCCAAACCCTAAATTATTCATTCCATAGGGAACTAATTTTCCCCAAATTTCTCTTCCTTTTACACTTGGTCTTGAATAAGTAATTGAAATATCACTAATACCTACAGTTTGTGATACAGTTGCCTTCTGGCTTCCTCTAGGTAAAGTTAATTGAGCATACGAGCTTGTGCTTACTATAAATAGAGCAAGTACAGTAATACTTAAAATAAATTTGATGTTTTTCATGTTAAATAGTTTAAAGATTAGATTAAAACGAGTTCAATACTACAATTATAAGTGTTGAAGTGTTGTTAAAAAATATATAATTGGCAATTCTTTAAGATTTTAAGTAAAAAAACAGTTAGTAATTAAAACAACTAACTTGGATTTTTTATCTTTGCAATTCGTTTTAAAAAAAGAAGAATGAAAATATCATACAATTGGTTAAAACAATTTTTAAAAGTTGATTGGGAAGCTGAAAAAACAGGAGAATTGTTAACTGATTTAGGTCTTGAAGTTGAAGGGATAGAAACTGTAGAATCTATTAAAGGTAGTTTAGCAGGAATTGTTGTTGGAAAAGTTCTTACTTGTATTCAACATCCAAATGCAGATAGATTAAAGGTGACCACGGTAGATTTAGGAAATGGTATCCCAGTACAAATTGTTTGTGGTGCACCAAATGTGGCAGCTGGACAAACTGTGCCAGTAGCAACTATTGGTACAATGCTGTATAATGATAAAGGTGAAGGGTTTAAAATTAAAAAAGGAAAAATTAGAGGTGAAGAAAGTCATGGTATGATTTGTGCCGAAGATGAATTAGGGTTAGGTACAAGCCATGATGGAATAATGGTACTTGATAAAACTTTAGTAGCAGGTACAAATACTGCTGAAGTATTTAATATTGAAACAGACCAGGTTTTTGAAATTGGATTGACACCAAACAGAGCAGATGCTATGAGCCATATAGGAGTAGCGCGTGATTTACGTGCAGGTTTAATGCAAAACGATGTTCAAATAGAATTAATTTCACCTTCAGTAAGTGAATTTCATGTAGATGATAGAACACTTAGAATTGATGTTGAAGTTGAAGATGCTGAAAAAGCACCAAGATATGCCGGTGTTACAATTTCTGGGATTACAGTTAAAGATTCTCCTGAATGGATTCAAAATAAATTGAAAGCAATTGGTTTAACACCAATTAATAATATTGTTGATATTACAAATTACGTTTTACACGGTTTAGGGCAGCCATTGCATGCTTTTGATGCTTCAAAAGTAAAAGGAAGTAAGATACTAGTTAAAACATTACCTAACGGAACTAAATTTACGACACTTGATGGTGTTGAGCGGGAGTTACACGAAGAAGATCTAATGATTTGTAATGGGAACGAAGAGCCCATGTGTATTGCTGGTGTATTTGGAGGTTTAAACTCTGGGGTTACAGAAAACACAACTTCTATATTTTTAGAAAGTGCTTATTTTAATCCTATTTCTGTTAGAAAAACAGCAAAAAGGCACGCTCTAAATACAGATGCTTCTTTTAGATTTGAAAGAGGAATTGACCCAAACAGTGTTAAATATGCCTTAAAAAGAGCCGCGAATTTAATTTTAGAAGTTGCTGGCGGAAAAATTTCTTCTGAAATAGCAGATTTTTATCCAGAAAAAATTGAAGATTTTCAAGTTTTCTTATCCTATGAGAAAATGGATCGTTTAATAGGTACTGAAATCCCTAGAGAAACGGTTAAAAATATATTAGCATCTTTAGATATAAAATTTAATAGTGTTACTGATGGTGGTATTGGGTTAACAATTCCTTCATATAGGGTAGATGTTACAAGAGAAGCTGATGTAATTGAAGAAATTTTACGTGTGTATGGTTATAACAACGTTGAGTTTTCTCATAAATTAAATACCTCAATTTCTTTTTCAAAATTTGATGCTGTCAAAATTGAAAATGTTACAGCCAACCAATTAATTTCTCAAGGATTTAATGAAACAATGGCAAATTCTTTAACAAAAGCAGATTATGTTTCATTAACAGAAATGCTAAACGAAGAGCACAATGTTACCATGCTAAACCCTTTAAGTAGTGATTTAGGTGTTATGCGTCAATCGTTGTTATTCAGCGGTTTAGAATCTGTAATTTACAACATTAACAGAAAAAATAGTTCATTAAAGTTTTTTGAATTTGGTAAAACATATCACCATTTTGAAAGTGGTTATAGCGAACAAAAACATTTAACATTATTTGTTTCTGGAAATAGAACTAAAGAGAGCTGGAATACCTCAAAAAAGGCTTCAGATTTCTTTTACTTAAAAGGAGTTGTAACTACATTACTACAGCGTTTGGGAATTCATAAAATAAAAACAACTCCAACTAAAAATGATATATTTTCTGAAGGGATTACGTTAAGCTTAGGAAAAATAAAGTTAGCTGATTTAGGTGTTGTAAAGCGCTCAATATTAAAAGAGTTTGGGATTAAACAAGAAGTGTTGTTTGCAGATTTTAATTGGGAAAATATTCTAAAAGTTGGAGGTAAATCTAAAGTTAAAGTTAGTGAGTTATCGAAATTTCAAGCAGTAAAAAGAGATTTTGCTTTATTATTAGATAAAAAAGTAACTTTTAGCGAAATATACAACTTAGCGTTTCAAGCTGAGAAAAACTTTTTAAAGGACGTTGATTTATTTGATGTGTATGAAGGTGATAAATTAGAAGAAGGGAAAAAATCGTATGCAGTAAGTTTTTTAATTCAAGATGAAAAGAAAACGCTAAACGATAAGCAGATAGATAAGATAATGCAAAAATTGCAGCAAAAATTTGAAAAAAATGTTGGTGCAACTTTACGATAATTAATTAAAAGCCTTTAGAAATTTTTTTTAAAGGTTTTTTTTTAATTTTGCACAAACCTATTTCAATGTATAAAAGTTTTATTCGTCCGCTATTTTTTCTTTTTGATCCTGAAAAGATTCATCATTTCACCTTTCTATTTATAAAAATTGCATCTAAAATTCCAGGTATATCAGCAATATTTAGAGGTTTATATCAAATTAATGATAAAAAATTAGAACGAACTTTATTTGGACTTACATTTAAAAATCCGGTTGGTTTAGCTGCAGGATTCGATAAAAATGCGGTGTTGTATAATGAATTAGCAAATTTCGGTTTTGGTTTTATTGAAATTGGTACCGTTACACCAAAAGCACAGGAAGGAAATCCTAAAAAGAGAATTTTTAGATTGAAATCAGATAACGGTATTATAAACCGTATGGGATTTAATAATAAGGGTTTAAGTGAAGCTATTCAACAGTTAAAAAAGAATAAAGGGAAAGTACTTATTGGTGGTAATATTGGTAAAAATACCGCTACAATGCCTGATTGTTATACAAAAGATTATGTAGCTTGTTTTTCAGAATTACACCCATATGTAGATTATTTTGTGTTAAATGTTAGTTGCCCTAACGTTAGCAGTCACGCTAAACTAAGTGATAAGGATTATTTATTTGAATTGATTTCTGAAGTTCAAAAAGTAAATAAAACATTTACTAAACAGAAACCAATATTGTTGAAAATTGCACCAGATTTAAATGAATTGCAATTAGATGAGATAATAGACCTAGTTGCTGAAACTAAAATTGATGGTGTAATAGCCTCAAATACATCAGTAAATAGAAAAGGTTTAATTGTTTCTGAAGAAAAGTTGACTAAAATAGGTAATGGCGGGTTAAGCGGAAAACCAATTAAAGATAGGAGTACAGCAGTGATTAAATATTTAGCAAGTAAATCTAACAAAGCATTTCCTATAATTGGAGTAGGAGGCATACATTCTGCAAAAGATGCATTGGAAAAATTAGATGCTGGTGCAGATTTAATTCAAATTTACACAGGTTTTATTTATGAAGGCCCAGGTTTAATTAAAAAAATTAATAACGCAATTTTAAGACAATTAGATTAATTTTAATTCCATTACAAAGTCATCCATAATAAAATCATTCCCAATATCCATTTTTACTTCCTTAGTAATTTTAAATTGCAAATTTTTATACCATTGTATCGTATCACTATTATTTTTATTGACAGTTAGCCAAATTTTCTTCATTCCTTTTTCTTTGGCTAAATTTTTAGTGAAATTTATGAATTCTGTACCAAGCCCTGATCCAGTTGCACTTTTCTCAATATAAATTTTACTAATCATTATTTTTTTCTTTTCATTATCTGAAATTAAACATAAGTATCCAACAGCTTTTTTAGTAGTTGAAATTAAATAGTATTCATGTCCATTCTTTATTTGTGAGCTTATTGCATCAAAATTTTGAAGTTTTTCGAGCATATAATCAACCTGATTTTGACCAATGATTGGGACATAATGTGCGTTCCAAGTTTTATGAGCAATGCTTTCAATAATCTGTATATCAGTATCTTTAAAGACTCTTTGAATCATATTCTATAGCGTTTTATAATCTTTTGACATTCGTTTTTAAAATTAAATAAATATAATAAGTATTTTTTATGAATCTTTGTATTCTTCAATTAAGTTGAAGTTATTTTATTTCTGATTCTATTTGTATATTTGAGCAAAGATGCAAAACGTAAAAATCATAGAATGCCCAAGAGATGCTATGCAAGGCATTAAATCACATTTTATTCCTACAGAGGCGAAAGCTCAATATATAAATGCCTTATTACGTGTTGGTTTTGATACCATTGATTTTGGAAGTTTTGTATCTCCAAAGGCGATTCCACAAATGCGCGATACAGCTGAAGTCCTTTCAAAGTTAGATTTAAGTAAAACCGATAGTAAATTATTAGCTATTGTTGCAAATGTTCGTGGCGCTAATGATGCATCAAAGTTTGAAGAAATTGATTATTTAGGCTATCCTTTTTCAATTTCTGAAAACTTTCAAATGCGTAATACTGGAAAAACAATTGCCGAATCTATTCAAATATTAGATGCGCTTTTAAATATTTCAGAGAAGTCGAATAAAGAAGTGGTTGCCTATTTATCTATGGGATTTGGAAATCCATATGGTGACCCTTGGAATGTGGATATTGTAGCTAATTGGACTGAAAAATTGTCTAATATGGGTGTTCAAATTTTATCATTATCTGATACCATAGGAAGTTCAACGCCTAAAATTATAGCTTATTTATTCTCTAATCTAATACCGGCATACCCAACAATTGAGTTTGGTGCTCATTTACATACCACACCTAATTCTTGGTTTGAAAAAGTGGATGCAGCTTATAAAGCTGGTTGTAATAGGTTTGATGGAGCTATAAAAGGGTATGGCGGCTGTCCAATGGCAAAAGATGAACTTACTGGTAATATGCCAACCGAAAAATTGATTTCCTACTTCAATCAGCATAAATCTTTAACTAATATTAAGGCAATGAGCTTTGAAAGTGCCTATAATGAAGCTTTAAAGATATTTACATAAACTTCACGTATTCAGTATGTTAATAATTTCATGGTAAATATAAATATGACATAAGTCATACTATTTAAAATTATTCTAAATAAAGCTTTTGTAATATAAGTTACTTACATACTTTTGCACTATTAAGAATTAGTCTAAATAAAAATAAGTAATAATAATGAAAATAATAAAAGTAAGTTTAATAGCATTAATGGTTAGTGTTATTGGGTATTCACAAGAAAATTCAACAAGTCCAGTTCAGAATTCTGGAGAACGATTGTCGGGGTATAATATTTCAAATAGTGTAACTATTGGTGGGTATGCTCAAATAGATTATAACGAACCTGATGGTTCAAAAGTTGGTAAATTAGATGTTCATAGAATGGTTTTCCTTTTTGGTTATAAATTCAATGAAAAAGTAAGTTTTATAAGTGAAATTGAGTACGAACATGTTGAAGAAGTTTTTGTTGAACAAGCTTATTTAAAATACAAGGCTTCAGAAAACATGAACGTATTAGCAGGTTTAATGTTAGTTCCAATGGGAATTATTAATGAATTTCACGAACCTCCTACATTTTATGGTGTTGAACGTCCAAATGTTGATAATTATATAGTGCCAACAACTTGGAGAGAATTAGGAGTAGGAATTTCAGGAAGAATAGATAATGCATCATTAAAATATCAAGCTTATTTATTTAATGGTTTTAAATCATACATTGATGGGGCAGGAGTTTTAAGAGGCAGTGATGGTTTAAGAAAGGGGCGTCAAAAAGGAGCGGAGTCTGTTGTAAGCTCACCTAACTTTTCTGCAAAATTAGATTATTATGGAATTACTGGACTAAGAATTGGTTTATCTGGTTATTTTGGTAAAACTCAAACGGATGATACGTCTATTGAAGCGTCAACAGTTGGAGTTTCAATGATAGGTCTAGATGCCCGATATAAATACAATAATTTAGAATTAAGAGGGCAATATATAAATACAAGTATTTCAGATACAGAAGATTACAATATATTAACAGGGAAAGATTTAGGTTCTAAAATGAACGGTTTGTACGCTGAAATTGCTTATGGCTTTGATTTAAAAAGAGAAGAAAAATTAACACCATTCTTACGCTACGAAAAACACAATACTCATGCTGATACTGAAGGTAATTTAATTGCAAACGACGCATATAATAGAAACGAATTAATTTTCGGATTGAATTACAAAGTTGCTGAAGGAGCAGCGTTTAAAATGGACTATCAATTAATGAATAATGCAATATCAGGAAGTGATACTACAAAGCAATTTAATGCAGGTGTTGCAATTTGGTTTTAACTTTAGTTTAAATAAAAAATGATTGAGGTCAGTAGTTAATTTCATATATTAGGAGTCAATAAAATAAGGAAATAATGGATATTTTTCAAGGACAGAACCTTCTAGCGTTTAGTGAACACTTTAAAACAGATGATAATTGCAAAGAATA
>Ga0190303_1000797_pt1 | contig 13066 bp, 16 predicted proteins | sample 48700701_MG_FD_161672 | JGI IMG/M metagenome (GOLD analysis project Ga0190303, IMG submission 161672) | Hydrothermal vent sediment bacterial communities from Southern Trench, Guaymas Basin, Mexico - 4870-07-0-1_MG | ecosystem: Environmental > Aquatic > Marine > Hydrothermal vents > Sediment ...
CCGCATACGAGGGGGAGAAGGCTTTTGCAGGCACTCCTTCAGGGATAGATAACACAGCCGCTACCTTTGGAGGATTAATATGGTTTAAGAGAGGAGAGAAGAATATAATAGAAAGGCTCCAGATTAAGAAGCCAGTTGAGATAGTGATGGGAAATACAGGTGTTGTTGCAAATACCAAAGAGGTAGTTGCAGGAGTTAGGGAGAGAAAGGAGAAATATCCTGAAAAATACAATAAAATATTTAAAGAAGCTGAAGAGCTTGTCTATGAGGCAAGAGAAGCACTTCTGAAATACGATCTCAAACGTGTAGGAGAGCTTATGAATGAAAATCATAAACAGCTTCAGGCTATAGAGGTTGATGGAAAGGAACTGAATTTTCTTGTGGAACTTGCAAGGGATAATGGAGCACTCGGTGCAAAGCTCACAGGAGGAGGAGTAGGAGGATGCATGGTGGCTCTGACGCCAGGAAAAGAGCTTCAGGAGAAAGTTGCATCTGCGATGGAAAAAGAAGGATTTCAGGCTTTGAGGACTGTTGTAGGGTGATGATGTGGATTTAAGAGAGTTTTTAAACAAATTAGAGAATGAAGGAAAGCTCCTGAGAGTAAAGAAAGAGGTTTCCACAGAGTATGAGATAGCGAACATAATGTACTCCCTCGATGAAAAGCCTGTGATATTTGAAAATGTTAAAGGGTATGATTTCCCTGTTTTCGGTGGTATCACATCGAGCAGGGATATAATAGCAGAGGGACTGAATACAACAAAGGATAATCTTCTTTTTAAATTAGTTGATGCCCTCAGAAACCCAAAAGATCCTGAAATGGTAAAAAATGCGCCATGTCAGGAAGTAGTTGTGAAGGATCCTGATCTCGATAAACTTCCGATACTGAAGCATCTTCCAGGAGATGGGGGAAGATATGCCACAGCATCTGTTGCCATAATAAAGGATCCTGATACAGGAAGAAACATGTGTTTCCACAGATTGATGCAGATAGGAAAGAATAAATTCACTGCAAGACTGATAAAAAAAAGGCAGACCAGAACAACATACGACAAGATAGAGGGGGATCTTGAGATGGCAGTGTGCATAGGAAACTCTGTTCCTGTGATGGTGGCAGCATCCTTAGGACCACCTTCTGGTGTTGATGAGTTATCCATTGCAAATGCCCTCGATGAGACACCATTAACAAAATGTATAACAAAAGATCTGGAAGTTCCAGCGAACTCTGAGTTTGTTATTGAGGGTAGGATAACAAGAGAGCTGGATCGTGAAGGACCTTTCGTTGATCTCACAGAGACAAGAGATTTTGAGAGAAAGGAGCCTGTTTTTGTTGTGGACTGTATAACACACAGGAAAAATGCCATGTACCAGGCTCTGATTCCTGGAAGAATGGAGCATAAGATACTGATGGGAATGCCAAAGGAGCCCACAATATACAATGAGGTGAGCAAAGTTGCAGAGTGCAGGAATGTTCTCATAACTATCGGAGGAGGATCATGGTTACATGGAGTTGTTCAGATAAAGAAAAAAGAGGATACAGATATCAAAAATGTGATAGAAGCTGCATTCAGAGGACATGGCAGCATGAAGCATGTTATGATAGTAGACGAGGACGTTGACATATACGATCCTAATGCCTTAGAATGGGCTATAGCAACGAGGTTCCAGGGAGATAGAGATCTCTATATATATCCGGATCAGCCCGGGAGTTCACTGGATCCATCGGGGAAACATGAACAAGGTAAAAAGACGAGGACAACAAAAGTAGGTATAGATGCAACGATACCCTCAAATGTCGATCCGAGCAAATATGTGAAGGTAAAGTATACGAAGGTAGACCTAAATGATTACATCAGGTGAAGGAAAGTACAGAGTGTGGCTTGAAGAGAAAAAGATAGGAGATGATAGGATATATATTCTCGGAGGAGGAGAAAAACCACATATAGGTGGAGTAGTGATCTGTGAAGAGGGAAAGATGAAAGTAATAAAATTTGAGGGTCATTATGACCATATTGTTTTAAAACAAATAGCTGAGAGGGCATGTGAAAAATATAAAAGAGTTGTTGTTCTGGGTGGAGTTCATATAGATAATGCTAAAAAGGAGGAGATAAATAGGATTGTAGATAACTGTAGGAGCATGATATCATGTATCTGACAAAAGAAGAGGAAGCCATCCTGAATGGTGAGAAAGGAGAGGTGTATGAAAAAGTTTTTCGACTGCTTGTAAGGCTTGGGGATATTTACGGTGCGGACAGGATGATACCTGTGGGGTCAGTTCAGGTAGCTGGAGTCTCCTATAAATCCATAGGGGATCCTGGAAGGGATTTTCTTGAGGATTTTGCGGAGAAGGGTGCTAAGGTCAAAGTTTTAACATTTTTAAATCCCGCAGGGATGGATATGGAAAATTGGAGAGAACTGGGATTCCCGGCAGATTTTGCAGAGAATCAGATAAGAATTATGAACGCGTTTAAAAAGATGGGAATAGTTGTGACAGCAACATGCACGCCATACCTTGCTGGAAATCTGCCGAGATTCGGAGAACACATAGCATGGTCTGAGTCCTCAGCTGTCTCTTTCTCAAACTCTGTGATAGGTGCAAGAACTAACAGAGAGGGAGGACCGTCAGCATTGGCGGCTGCATTATGTGGTGTTACACCCAACTATGGATTGCATTTGGATGAGAACAGAAAACCCAACATAGTAATAAATGTTGATGCGGATCTCAGATCCAACTCAGATTTTGGAGCATTGGGATATTACATAGGAAAACTTGTTAAAAATAAGATTCCATACTTTAAAGGGATAAAAAATGCAAATACAGATAATTTAAAAGCTCTGGGTGCAGCAATGGCAGCTTCAGGAGCAGTAGCGCTTTACCATGTGGAGAATCTGACACCTGAAGCGGGATTTATGGAGACAAAAGGGCTGGAAAGCATAGATGTTACAGATAAAGAGATCAGAGAAACATACGAAAAATTAAATACGGGAGAAGATGTGGATATTGTAATTCTCGGATGTCCTCATGCATCTCTTCGTGAGATCGCAGAGGTTGCAGAGAAGCTCAAAGGTAAGAAGCTCGTGAAGCCTCTATGGATATGTACCTCAAAAGCAATGAAGGAAACAGCAACTCTTATGGGATACAGGGATATAATCGAAAAAGCTGGAGGAAAGATAGTATCTGATACATGCATGGTGGTATCTCCCATAGAGAGGATGGGGTTCAAAACGACAGGTGTAAACTCTGGAAAAGCTGCTAATTATTTACCGGGATTCTGTAAGCAGAATGTAGTTTTCAACAGCATAGATGAGCTGATAAAGGGTGTTACAGATGAAAGGTAGAATGATAAGTCCTGGAAAGGTGGAGGGAGAAGCCATTGTCTCGAGTGAGCCAATAGGATTTTATGGAGGCATAGATGCAAAGACAGGGATTGTTATAGAAAAAGGCCATGAACTTGAGGGGAAATGTGTGAAGGATAAAATACTTGTATTCCCATATGGAAAAGGCTCTACTGTTGGGTCTTATGTTATATACGGACTGAAAATGAATGGAGTTGCACCAAAGGCCATAATAAACAAGGAAACAGAGACAATAGTTGCTACAGGGGTGATTCTTGCAGGTATCCCCTGTGTTGATAAGATAGATATTGAAAATATAAAGACAGGAGATAAACTCAGGGTGGATGCGGATAATGGAATAGTGGAAAAACTATAATTTTCTTATTTTTTTAAGAGTCTCTATGGCTCTTGCTATTTTTTCTATCTCTTCTATATTTTCTGTGTTTTTTAGTTTTTTATAGAGAAACTCTATTTTTTCTTTTATTATGTCTTCTTTTGTTTCAGTGTCACAGTTTATACAGAATATTCTTCCATCCTTTTCAAATAATGGATATGAACATTTTTCACAGTGTTTATCTGTCATCCTCGCTCCCGATAAAAGAAGTTTTGCTATCTTCTCACTGTCGATCATTTTTACCATAATAAACTCTGTATCAGGAATTTTATAAATCTTATCGTGTCCTTTAAATTGTTTATATGGCTTTTTTCTCCTCTGTAAATTGTCTTTACTCTGATATTTCCTATTCTACACTTTGCTCTTACAAGCAACTCAGATTCCAGAATAAATCTCTTAGTTTTAAAATTCAATCCCTTGAGAACATGAGTTTTTATCAGTCTGTATCCGGACTGACTGTCTTCTATCTTCTGATGCGTTCTTAAAGATAGTAAAAATGTCGTTATGGTATTTGAGAGTCTTCTCAGAAATGGCATCTCTCTGAAATCCCTTGCACCTATAATAATGTCGTATTTATCTATATTCTCAAGAAACTTCGGGATCTCAGAAGGATCGTGTTGCCCATCGGCATCGAGAGTTATTATAACATCGTAATTATTTTCAATGGCATAGTTGAATCCTGTGATTAAAGCATCTCCCTTTCCTTTATTTTTTTCATGTTTTATCACGAAAGCACCATTTTCCTTTGCTATATTTCCTGTGTTATCCATGGATCCATCATCGACCACAAGAACATCACAGTACTTTGATGTCTTTTTTACAACATCTCCTATTCTTTCTTCTTCATTATATGCAGGGATCAGGGCAAGAATCTTCATTAAAACTCCTTATTTTTTTTATTTATAAATCTTTAGAAAGACTCACTACACCATATTTTTATACAGCAGATGAGAATACAGAGTATGGAGTTCATCGATCACCCTCTTATTAAAAAAAATAAAGTGATGGCGAGGTTATACCAGGAAGCAATCGTTGACAGTTGCAGAGAGAAAAACTCTCTTATAGTTCTTCCCACAGGACTTGGAAAAACAATAATAGCAGCTCTTTTGACAGTGTATAGGCTTCAGAAGTATGAAGGGGAGGTGATCTTTTTAGCTCCAACAAAGCCTCTTGTGATGCAGCATTTTCAGACATTTTGCGATGTTCTGAATATAGAGGATATGGAGTTTTTTACAGGAACTGTGGCGCCATCAAAAAGAAAGGAGCTTTATAAAAATAAAAAGATTATATTTGCAACTCCGCAGGTTATCGAGAATGATATAATATCTCAAAGACTTGATCTTGAGAATGTTTCCATGATAATATTTGATGAAGCCCACAGAGCTGTGGGAGATTATGCTTATGTCTTCATAGCAAAAAAGTATATGGAGAAAGGAAAAAACCCCTTAATAATAGGATTAACGGCATCTCCTGGAAGTGAGAAAGAAAAAATTAAGGAGGTACTGGAAAATCTTTTCATTGAAAATATAGAGGTGAGGACAGAATCTTCTCCAGATATAAAGAGATATATACAGGATGTTGATATAGAATGGATAGAAGTGGGTTTTCCTGAAGAGTATAAAAAAATAAGGGAATACTTAGAGAAATACTTAGAGAATAAACTGAAAATACTCCACAATATAGGTTTTCTGAGATCTGCATCTCTCGGCATATCTAAAAAGGATCTCCTGAATCTTGGGACAAAGATAAGAAAGGAAATGAACAAGAGTTATGGGAATATGGAAAAAAAATATTTTATAGGTATAATGGCACAGTCTGCCGCTGTAAAGATACATCATGCTCTGGAATTACTTGAAACTCAGGGAATTATACCATTTCTGGATTACTTTGAGAGATTGAAACATCAAAAGACAAAATCGGCAAGGGAGATAATTAACTCTGAACTTATAAAAAAAGCTCTCAACTTAGCAAGAACAATCGAGGTAAGGCATCCAAAATACGAAAAATTAAAGGAGATAATAGAAAAAGAAATAAAAAAATGCAGAAATATAATTGTCTTTTCTCAGTACAGAGACTCTGCACAGAAGATAGTTAATCTCCTGAATAATATAGAGGGAGTTAGAGCTATCAGATTTGTTGGTCAGAGTTCCAAAATACGGGATAAAGGATTAAGCCAGAAAAAACAGAAAGAAATCCTGGATAAATTTAGAAACCAGGAGTATAATGTTCTTGTGGCAACCTCGATAGCAGAGGAAGGCCTGGATATACCGAGTGTTGATCTTGTGATCTTTTTTGAGCCAGTTCCCTCAGAGATAAGAACGATACAGAGAAGAGGGAGGACAGGGAGGAGAAGCGCTGGTAAAGTGATCGTGTTGTTTACAGGAAAAACAAGAGATGAGGCTTATTTCTGGGTATCCAAGGCAAAGGAAAAAAAGATGCATAAAATTCTTTTGCAGATGAAAAATCAGCTTAAGAAAAAGGAGAATATAGAAAAACAGACGAAAATAGATGATTTCATTAAAATAATAGTGGATCACAGGGAAAAAAGTCCTGTGGTAAAATTTCTATCTTCTCGATGTCTTGTAGAGCAGAAAGACCTTCCAGTGGGAGATTACATCCTTTCTGAAAGAGTGTGTGTTGAAAGAAAAAGCAGTGAGGATTTTCTGAGAAGTCTGATGGAGAGGAAGATATTCCAGCAGATAAAAGGCATCTCTGAGAGTTATGAAATACCCATTCTCATCATAGAGGGAGAAGATCTTTATTCCCAGCATGATATCTCCCCAAACTCAATTTTGAGTGCGATAATATCTATAATCCTGGATTTCAATGTTCATGTTATATTCACAAAAGACTCCTATGAAACAATGCTTATTTTACTGGATATCGCAAAAAGAGAACAACAGAAAGGGAAAAGAGAGATCCCTATAAGAGGAAGTAAAAAGATCATGGATATAAGAGAGAATCAGAGATATATAATAGAGGGTCTGCCTCACGTTTCAGCCACACTTGCCGAAAGGCTTTTAAAACATTTCGGGAGCGTGAAAAATGTTTTCACAGCACCAAAAGAGGAGCTGATGAAGATAAAGGGAATAGGAGAAAAAACAGCAGATGAGATAATAAAAGTTATAGAGGAGAAGTTTGAGTGAGAAAGAGAATGATTTACAGAAAAATAAATCCAATTTAGTGTATTTAAAGCTTAAACAACCGAAAAATATATAAGGCATATATGTCCTATATGACATCAAGGTAAATGATAAAAATATTTATAGAAGTAATTGGGTTTTAACCAACAAATAGCTTAGAAAGATTTAAGGTGAAAAAAATGAAGGAATTATTGGCATTCATTAGGTTTTTGAATGAAAAAATTGGATTTAAATTTGAAGTTAATAATTTTGATCATAGACTAAAACTTCAAAAATATGTTTATATCTCAAAATTTTTAGGCATGAACTTCAAAAAATATACTTACAATATATATATTAGAGGACCATATTCCCGCTCTCTTGCAGATGATTATTATCACTTAGAATCGAATTTGATATCTGATGAAGAATATGAAAAATACTTATCTGAATTTGAGAAGGGAAAGTTTGTAGAAGTTGTAAATGGAAAGGACGAAAGATGGCTTGAAATAACTGCAACTTTACTTTCAGTTTATAAAGACTATAAAAGAATCTTCAAAGATAACGAGTTAGAAAAAAGAATTATAGAGACAACAAGTAGTATTAAGAGTACTGCTTCTATAAGAGAAATAAAATCAATATTTGAAGAATTAAAAAAATATGGATTAATAAAAATTTAGTTTAATCTACTTTTTAAATATATTAAGTATTTATCTTTTTAATTTTCCAAATTCAGATGTGATTTCTAGTTTTTGCCTTCTTTTTCCTTCTTGTCTCATTTTTTCCTCCATGTCTCTTATCACTGTGGAGTGTAATACGTCTTGATCAATAAAAAGTGCATATTTAGAATTAGGATCACATAAAGCATGAGAGAGTATAAGAATGTCAGTGTTTCCAATGCGATTGTCTTTCTCTCTTATTTTAGTGGCGATATTAAAAAATTCATTACTTTTCGAAGGCCTGAGATCCGCTCTAAGTTTTTCAATGAGATTTAAAAATTTATAGAAGTAATCTTCTATCTTCTTTGTGTCAAATGAATCTTGGTACATATTATTTAATAACTCTCCTACAATTGTAAATGGAATAATTACCTTGATATTAGAATTTTTTTTAATTGAATTCTCGATTTTCTTCATAATTTTCTTTGAAAAGGTTTTTTCCTCATGTTTTCCCCATAAATATGCATGAAAATAACAAGTATCAATATAAATATGTTGTAATTCAGTTGAACATTCCTTATCTTTTTTTCTATGTCTCCTCATATGACTCCGATATCAAAATAAGGATATAAATAGTTTTACTTACACTTACTGTTTCCTCTATGAATACTGTGTTTTGAGTATTTTTTAAACACACATCTTTTCTTCTCAGAAAATAAAGATCGTATTTCTTGAATAATCTAATTTGTAAAAAATCACAAAATTATAGATTTTAATATAAAAACATTTCATAAATTAGATCAATTTCTCTTCACCACCCTTTCAAATATCTCCACAACTCTTTCCCATGAATAACACTTCTCCACAATTTTTCTCCCATTTCTTCCCATTTTTGAGATAAGATCTTTATTCTGAGCTAAATAAATTATTTTTTCTACAAATTCTTCATCTTTATTTACAAGAAATCCACTTTCCTCAGAAACTAACTCAGAGACACTCCCAACATCTCTCGCTATCACAGGGCATCCAGAGGAAAAGGCTTCAAGAATGACAGTTGGTACACCCTCGATCCATGAAGGAAGGAGAAGAACGTCTATCTTTTTAAAAACCTCAGGTATCTCTGAAAAAGGTACAGTTCCATAAAATCTTGCCTCACATCTCTCTTCGAGATAAGATCTTAAAGGACCATCACCCACAATATGAAAATTGATATCCTCCCTTTTTTTCACCTTTTTAATAATATATGGTAAACTCTTCACTCCCTTCCATTCCTCAAGTCTCCCTATGTATCCTATATTCAATTTTTCTGGATTTCTTTTAATAAACGGAAAGTTTCTGATCTCCACACCATTCGGCACCCAGAATGCATTTTTCATCCCGGAAATATCTTTTTTTGAGATGGACAGGATTTTATCAGAAACCTTAACCATAAAATTTTTCATCAATGGATCATAGAGATATTTTTTGAATGCAGGTTTGAATCCTTTAAGGCTGGGTATATCCATACCTCCGTGAAGATGCAGATAAAGGGGAAACTTCTTAAAAACACGTAAAAATCCCGTTTGATTTGATATCAAAAATAAATAAGAGTGTAGATGGACAAAATCATAGTTTTTCACCTCTTTTGCTAATTCAGGTATTATGAAAGATAAAGAGGATATATTCCATCCAAGGCCAAGGGATTTCACTCTTAAAACATCCATATTCTCTATATTTTCGAACTTCTTAAGGTTTTTTGGATACTGTGTCGTGATCACTTTAACCTCATGTTTTTTTGCCAGTCTTCTGGATAATTCATAACAGTATCTTGAGGAACCACTTATCTTTGGATAAAAAAAGTTTGATACCTCAAGAATCCTCATGAGATCACATTTTTTTTTCAATCCCCTCAAGGATCTTTCTCATTTTTTTAAACTCTATCAAGATTAAAAATCCTACCACTATTATTGGTATCTGTGAGAGAATAACTGATTCCCATGTTTGCATGAAAAAGATATGCAAGTATTATTTATAAAGTTTTTCTCTACCGGATCATCGTATAAACAAAAGTTTTTAAAGTGGAGATATAAGGAGGAAAACATGGAATTGAAGATCAACTGGAAAAATGAGGTAAAGGAATATGCAGAGGCTATAATTGTAGCACTTGTTATTTATTTTGCTATTAAGTATATTCTGGTATTCGCGCTCGGTGCGAATCCTCCGTTTGCAGTTGTAGTTTCAGGCAGTATGCATCACTCCGATAATTTTGATACATGGTGGTCTTATAAGTATGGTGAGTATGCTAAATACGGTATAACTAAGGAGGAGTTCAGTAACTTCTCTTTCAAAAATGGATTTTCAAGAGGGGATATAGTTATAATCAAGAAAGAGGAAAATATAAAAATAGGCGATATCATTGTCTTTAAAACGCCTTATTTAAAAGTGCCTGTTGTTCATAGAGTTATCAGTATAAATACAGGAATTGAGGATTATTATCTGACAAAGGGGGATAATAATGCATTTCCAGACACATACTACATGGGAAGATACGGTGTTCCTGAGGAGAAGGTCATTGGAAAGGTTGTTCTGGTAATTCCAAAAATTGGATATCCATCAATATGGTTAAAAGAGCTTCTGGGGATGGCATGATAAGACTGGCAGTGGATATAGTTATTATAGAAAGAGATGAGATATATCTCATCAAGAGGAAGAACCCTCCATTCAAAGATTGCTGGGCTCTTCCCGGAGGATTCGTTGAGTACGGAGAGAGGGTGGAGGAGGCAGCCCTGAGAGAAGCGAAAGAGGAAACAGGGATGAATGTGAGGATCAAAAAACTTATAGGCGTCTTCTCGGATCCTGATAGAGATCCAAGGGGTCATACAGTCTCGATTGCATTTCTTGCAGAACCAGGAGGAGAGCCACAATCAGGTAGTGATGCAAAAGATATAAAAAGGTTTAAATTATCTCATTTACCAAAGTTAGCATTTGATCATGAAAAAATAATTCAAGAGGCGATAAAGTGATTTTCTGTAAAAAATGTGGAAATTTGATGTATCCCACTGAAGAAAATGGGAAAAAAGTTTTAAAATGTAGGAAATGTGGTGCAATAGAGGAAATAGATGAAAGAGTAGAAAAAGAATATAAATTAGAGGAGAATATTCATCAATCACAAAAAATTATCTTTGTAGATGAGGAGTTTGACACAAAACCCAAGGTAAAGGAGACATGTCCAAAATGTGGAAACAATGAGGCTTATTACTGGTTCATTCAGACGAGAGCTGAGGATGAGCCAGCTACCAAATTTTATAGATGTACCAAATGTGGTTATACATGGAGGGAGTACGATTGACACCTGTAAGAAGAGCACCCTCAAAACACAGAAAAATAAAGGATATAGATGAAAAAGATATAAGAATAAGTCTTATAGGGGCTGTAATTTCTAAAAAAGATTTTGAATTTATTTTGGATGATGGAACTGGACAGATAAATGTGATCTGCGAGGAAGATGTAGATTTTAAGGAAGGAGATCTTGTCAGAGTAGTGGGACGGCTTTTTACAGACGTTGTGCAGGCTGAAATTGTAAAAAAAGTGGAAGATATGGATATGGATTTATATAACAGTGTGTATGAACTTATAAAAGAGTATTTTTAGATAATTCCTTTTTCTTTTAAAAAATCTACAAAACATTTTTTCCCGCAGAAATAAAGTCTTGATAGATGCTTGTGATCTCTCCAGAACTCAAGCACTATTCTGTTTTTTTCTTTTATATTGAATTCCTTGCCACAGTGTTTACATTTTTTTAATTTCTTTTCCATACCACCAATGAGTAGATCCATATTTATATTTTTTGCTGTAAAATTTTCATATTTTTGATGAAAAAATTTTTATAAGATCCTCTAAGAATAGAGTCATGAAAACATTGTATATAAGCGATATAGAGAACAGGATAGGAGAAGAAGTGGAACTTTTTGGATGGGTATACAGGCAGAGAGAACATGGAGGCGTTGTTTTTGTAGTATTGAGAGATTCTACAGGAATAGTTCAGATAAGTATTCATAAAAATAATGTTAATCCAGATTCATTTAATAATGCTCAGAAGGTGACAATTGAGTCTTCTGTGAGAGTTAAAGGGAAGGTAATAGAGGACAGTAGAGCTCCAACGGGGCTGGAAATAAGGTGTTCTGAGTTTGAGATACTGAGTCTATCTGAAAAGTTTCCGATACAGGAGGGCGCAGGTAAAGAATTTTTACTTGACGTCAGGCATTTAGCCCTCAGGAGCATCAGACTTACGGAAATAATGAAGATTAAGGAGTTAATAATCCAAGGAGCAAGGAAATATTTGCAAAAAAATGGTTGGCATGAAGTATTTCCTCCAATAATTACAAGTGCTGCCTGTGAAGGTGGAACAACATTATTTTCGATAGACTACTATGGTAGAGAGGCATATTTATCTCAGAGCGCACAATTATATCTGGAAACAGCCATATATTCCTTAGAAAAAGTTTATTCACTGACACCCTCATTCAGGGCAGAGAAATCAAAGACAAGAAGACATCTTTCAGAGTATCAGCATTTGGAGTTAGAAGCAGCATGGATGGATGCAGATGATATAATGAAGGTGGAGGAAGAACTCGTAGCTGCAATGTGCAGGGAAGTTTCAGAATATAAAAATTTGGAGAAATTTGGAAGGAAAAAAGAAGAAATGATCCTTAATCTGCCTCTGGAAAGGATAAAATACGATGAAGCTATTCAGATCATACAGAGCAAGGGGATAGATATCGAGTGGGGAGATGATTTTGGATACGAAGAAGAAAAAGTACTTACAAATGAGTTTGAAGAGCCGTTTTTCGTCTATAATTATCCTATGGAAGCCAAAGTATTCTATATGAAGCAGAATCCCGATGGGAAGACATATGCATGTGCAGATCTTCTGGCGCCCAAGGGATTTGGTGAGATTATTGGAGGAAGCCAGAGAGAAGATGATCTGAAAGCTCTTGAGAGAAGAATGGAGATTGAGGGGATAGATAAAAGTAGATATAAATGGTATCTTGATCTAAGGAGATATGGAAGCGTTGTGCATTCCGGATTTGGTCTTGGAATAGAGAGACTGCTCATGTGGATATGCAATCTTGAACATATCAGGGATGCATGTCTGTATCCCAGAACTATCACGAGATTGGAGCCTTAAGCGGCCGTGGTCTAGCGGTAGGACAGGAGCCCCCCAAGCTCCTAACCCGGGTTCGAATCCCGGCGGCCGCACATTATATTTTTCTAAAAAAATAGATATAATTAAACTAAAAAAATTAAAATCGAAACAAAAAATAATAAAAATACAAAAATAACCTAAATCTTTTCTGTGAATCTAATAATATACAAAATTTTAAATTTTAGCTCCATAGTTGATATTTAAGCCTATGAAAAAATTTATATATCTCCCCTGAGATAAGATGGAAATTAAAAAGAGGTGACACCATGGATAAAAGAGGGGGCATGAAAATAATATCTTTGTTTCTTGTCTTAAGTCTTTTGCTAGCTATTTTACCGATTTATTCTCTGGACAGACCAGAAAAATACATAAA
>Ga0190303_1000798_pt1 | contig 13066 bp, 12 predicted proteins | sample 48700701_MG_FD_161672 | JGI IMG/M metagenome (GOLD analysis project Ga0190303, IMG submission 161672) | Hydrothermal vent sediment bacterial communities from Southern Trench, Guaymas Basin, Mexico - 4870-07-0-1_MG | ecosystem: Environmental > Aquatic > Marine > Hydrothermal vents > Sediment ...
TTCCCTCGGGATTACCCTGCCCTGCAGGGCTTCCCCGATATGAGCCGGTGTTTCACCATCCTTCACAGGATGGTGGGGCAAGTCCTCACTTACCCGACAAGGAATTTCGCTACCTTAGGACCGTTCTTTTTACGTTATCAGCCTTCAGGCTGACGGGCTTACAAGCCCCTCCATATCGCTATGGAGATCGGACCATCTCATTACCCGAAGGACCGACGGCACATCCCCTTCAGGGGTTATGTCCTTCGTGGCACCTGGCGTATGGCCTCTGAGGATTTTCCAAGAAGGTCAGAAACTACTTCCTCATAAGTATGGTCTCTTTTTCCACCATCATTCATCTTTTGTCTGATTTTCAGAATCTCAATCAATCCGTCCACTGTCAGATGTTTTCCTTCCTGCATAAGTTCTGCAATCTTCTTGAACTTCGAAAAAACCTTCTTTTTCGTTGCACTAAGAAATCCAAACCTCTCAAAGAATGGAATCACATTATTCACAATCGCATTGAAGTTGTTCACCTCATAGTAATAAATACCATCCTCTCTCTGTCTCAAGGTTCCACATCCCAGATGTCTTTTAAACAACGCCAGTATCACCCTCTCTTTCTGCGATACATTGAAGCATAGGGAAACCTTCCACTTCAACCTGTAATCCTCTCTTTTTCGCAAGACCACATTAAAACTACCTTCACCATCCGCAAAACCAGCCAGATACCAGCCGATTCTCGGAGGAACCTTCTTTATCCTTGGATCCATAAAAACCTCCCTGGAATCTTTCCTGCTGGTTATCCGCACCAGAGGCATTGTTACTGCACTCGGGGTGCAGTAGCCCTGGATACACCGGACTTTCCAGCATATAGCCAGGTTTTTTTACGTAACTACAACGGTCGTTATAGTTACGGCCGCCGTTTACCGGGGCTTCGGTTCAGGGCTTCGCACGGAGATTCCGGCTAACCCCTCCCCTTAACCTTCCGGCACCGGGCAGGCGTCAGGCCCTATACATCCTCTTACGAGTTCGCAGAGCCCTGTGTTTTTAATAAACAGTCGCCCAGGCCTCTTCGCTGCAACCCACCTCGGCTCCGGACGCGAGGTCCTTCACCTAACGTGGGCACCCCTTCTCCCGAAGTTACGGGGCCAATTTGTCGAGTTCCTTAACGAGGGGTAACCCGCGCGCCTTAGGATTCTCTCCCAGCCCACCTGTGTCGGTTTGCGGTACGGTCACGCATGCAACTCCCTGCGAGGCTTTTCTTGGCAGTGTGGGATTGGCCAGTTCCGGCCTTACGGCCACCCCATCGCCTCTCGGAGTTATGGGGAGGTGGATTTGCCTGCCTCCCCCTCCTACAGGCTTGGACCAGGACGACCAGCGCCTGGCTGCGCCTACCCTCCTGCGTCCCCCCTCAGGTACAAACGCTACATGCGTGGTACGGGAATATTAACCCGTTTCCCATCGGCTACGCCTTTCGGCCTCACCTTAGGGGCCGACTAACCCTGGGCGGACGAACCTTCCCCAGGAAACCTTGGGCTTTCGGCGACACGAATTCTCATCGTGTTTATCGCTACTCATGCCGGCATTCTCACTTCCACGAGCTCCACAGGCCCTCGCGGGTCCTGCTTCAGCGCTGGTGGAACGCTCCCCTACCAACCTCCCTGATGCAAAGCATCAGGGTGATTCCGCGGTTTCGGTAGCAGGCTTGAGCCCCCATTCATTTTCGGCGCAGGGTCGCTCGACCAGTGAGCTTTTACGCACTCTTTAAATGCATGGCTGCTTCTAAGCCAACATCCTGGCTGTCTTGGCAACCCCACATCCTTTAACACTTAGCCTGCATTTAGGGACCTTAACCGACGGTCTGGGTTGTTCCCCTCTCGGCCATGGAGCTTATCCCCCACAGCCTCACTCCCGGGCTTTGAGTGATGGCATTCGGAGTTTGGTTGGGTTCGGTGGCGGGTTAGGCCCCTAGCCCATCCAGTGCTCTACCACCATCACTGACCACCCGAGGCTGCACCTCAATGCATTTCGGGGAGAACCAGCTATCACCGGGTTTGATTAGCCTTTCACTCCTATCCACAGCTCATCCGATGTCATTTTACCGACAACCGGTTCGGGCCTCCATCCGGTATTACCCGGACTTCACCCTGGCCATGGATAGATCACCCGGCTTCGGGTCTACTCCCTGCTACTCTGGCGCCCTATTCGGACTCGCTTTCGCTACGGCTACCCCACAGAGTGGGTTAACCTCGCAACAGAGAGTAACTCGCCGGCCCATTAAGCAAAAGGTACGCCGTCAGGCTTGCTCCGGCGCCTTGCGGCATTCCAGAACAAGACCCTCCGACTGCTTGTAGGCGTATGGTTTCAGGTCCTTTTCACTCCCCGCCAGGGGTTCTTTTCACCATTCCCTCACGGTACTGGTTCACTATCGGTCAGTAGCGAGTATTTAGCCTTGGATGGTGGTCCACCCAGATTCCCTCAGAGTTCCACGTGCTCCGAGGTACTCGGGAAACCATTCCAGGGAGATTCCTCACTTTTCGCCTACGGGGCTGTCACCCTCTGTGGCCCGCCTTTCCAGACAGGTTCGGCTAAGTGGGAATTTTGTAACTCCCCGAGCCCCCTGCACAGGACTCCGAATGGCCCCCACGACCCCACTGCTGCAACGGGTGCAGCCTTTAACACAGCAGTGGTTTAGGCTGTTCCCCTTTCGCTCACCACTACTCAGGGAATCTCTTTTGATTTCTTTTCCTCCGGGTACTGAGATGTTTCACTTCCCCGGGTTCGCTCCCCTTTCGGGGTGACGGGGCATTACCCCCGCCGGGTTTCCCCATTCGGGCATCCCCGGATCTACGCCTGCTTGACGGCTCCCCGAGGCTTATCGCAGCCAGCCACGCCCTTCATCGCCTGCTACTGCCGAGGCATCCACCACACGCCCTTAGTAGCTTGTCCAAATTCTTATACCTATTCAGTTGTCAAAGACCTTGATATCTTTTGTGCAATAGATAAAATATAAAAAAAACCCCCTTTGTCAAGGGGGGATGTTTTTTATTCTCCAAGATGTCATTTACTCGTTTCCCATGCAACCACGTTTCCATCGGTATCCCATTCAATATTAGCAACCTGAGTTCCGTTCTCCTTAACGCGGGCATACCCATGATGGTCGTCGTATTCCCTGATTGTGAATTCAAAGTCGTATGGATCATGGGAATACACTGTAAGTTCTATATAGTTACTACCTACTGTCCACTCAAAACTGACAACGATGTTACCGCTCTCAAGGTCTCCACTATACCATTTTATGTATCCACCATCACCTGTATCCTCCCATTCAAAGGAGGCATAAACTTCATCTGCATAATATGCCTTCCACCAGCCAGAGTCTCCATCCTTGCTTTCAAATCCTTCATAAAGGAGTTCATCATTAAAGTACCATCTCCATATATAGCCACTTGAACTCTCTGTGCAGGTAATCCTCCATGTATATTCTCCATAACTCCATTCCCATGTCCAGGTCCCATCAGAGTATTCATAATCATCAAGGTCCTCTGCAAGTGTATCAAGCGCAACAACAAATCCGTATGTGCCTTCAGCAAATTCATTGATACACTGAATGGTTGCAATGAGCGCACTCGCAATACCCGAAGAATCCTGCTTTGATGTGAGGTCCGGTCCATGGATGGTTCTTAATGAAGTTGGATGGGTTTCAAGTGTGGGTGGCGCCGGTGTCCTTGAACAGGAAACAACAAACACAAGCAACACCGGAACAAGCCAGAATAATTTTTTCATAAGACCTCCTCCTTTTTAAAGTTTCTCCTTCTGTTTAATTAAGGGGGTACTGGGGAAGGTGAAGTTACAGAATGGACACTTGTAGGGTGTCTGCGTTCCCCAGAAGACCCTGCCACACTCCGGACAGACAAACCGCTTGAAACCCGTTTTACTCTTCCTCTGCCCTATCTCTGTCATTCTGGTTCTACAGATAGTGCAAAAAGGCTCGTCTTCTTTATCAAGAAGGATGATGTTGCCACAGGACTTGCATTCGTATTCTATCATATTTATATGTTAAATTTTTAATCAGCAATGTCAAGGGGAAGGTTAATTTTGTTAATTTCAGGGTTTATGTCCTGCTGGAACAACATAAACTGGCGTTTCGGGCACACTTAAAATCTTCTGTAATTTTCCATCTTCAAATGCACCAACAGGAACACCACCCATACCAAGTGCGACAGCCTCAAGGAGCAGGTTCTGGCATGCATGCCCCACCTCCATGTAAATGTATCTCCAAGCCCTCTTCCCATACTTTACAGCGGTTTTTTGATAATCTGCTGCAAACACGAAAACTACAGGTGCATTCAACACCCATTCCTGAAGAAGACAGGCCATATACAACTCTTTTTTCAATTTTCTATCATTCCTTATTTTGTAAATTGTATGGGTTTCAGGTTCGTATCTCCACAACGCATCATTCCATAATATGTATATGGTCAGGGGATAGAGGGCACCTGCAGATGGGGAAGCCCTGAAATTGTTAACTGTATCTGTGATACCCTGTGCTGCATATAGGAGATTTGAAAGTTCCTGGATTGAAACCTCTTTACCAGAGTACTCCCTTAATGAACGCCTCTTTTTCAGGGCATCCTCAAGGAAGAATCGGTGTTCAATGGGTTCTGGAAGCCTGATGCTGTCCATACTTTTCAAGTAGATACCAGCCACCAATAATACCAGCCCTATCACCAAGTTTCCCCCTTTTAACTTTAACACCTTCAATAAGCCTCTGGTTCAAAACTTCTTCAACCCCTACCTTTATAAACTTCCATGCACCTGAAATTCCACCACCTATAACAAAAAGGTCAGGGTCAAGTATGTTAACAAGGCTCACAATGGCAAGCCCAAGGTATTTCCCAACAAGGCTGAAGATAAACCGGGAAAGAGGGTCACCATTCTTTGCGGCAAGATACATCTCCTTTACGCTTTCTGGATAATCAAGGACACTCGCAAACCCCTTCCGTCTATATCCAACAAATGTTTCAATAATTCTCTCTGCTCCAATGTATGCCTCAAGACACCCCCTCATTCCACAACCACAGAGTGGACCATCAGGATTGATTATTATATGCCCCAGTTCCCCTGCAAAACCCCTTGAACCCCTGTAAATCTCTCCATCAATTATTATCCCACCACCAACCCCTGTCCCGAGCGTAAAAAGAACCATATTCTTACTTTCCTTTCCTGCACCTGCAATGTACTCTCCAAGGGCATAGAGGTTTGCGTCATTCTCAACAACAACAGGCACATTGTACCTTTGATGAAGTATCTCCTGGACTGGGAGAATCTCTATTGCAGGAAAGTTGGGAGGATACATCACCACACCATTATTAACAAATCCTGGAAAACCCACCGAGATGCCATGGTATTTTTTAGTATTGTCCAGAATAGAATAAAGGGAGGAAAGCACATCCTCCCTGTTTGTCTCTTTTTTTCTCAATCTCTCTAATTTACCATCCACAATGCGGGCATACTTTATATAATGTCCACCTACATCAAAACTAATGATAGTCTTTCTTCCTATGGAATCCTCCCTTTCTTTGACCAGAGTTCCTTCTGTGGTAAAATTCCTTCCTGGCCTCTAACTTTGTATCAGATTTTGAATCAAGGAGTGCCTTCCTTGAAAGTGCAATCCTCCCCATGTCATCTATAGAGATTACCTTCACCATTATCTCATCACCCACCTTCACAACATCTTCAACTCTGTTCACCTTGTACGGAGCAAGCTGGGATATGTGAACAAGCCCCTCTTTTCCCATACCTATCTTCACAAATGCACCAAATGGCATAATCCTTGATACAACACCCTTATGCACACTCCCTATCTCAATCTCCTCTGTTATCTCCTTAACCATCTTCATGGCCTTTTCAACTGCATCAAGGTCCTGGGCAGAGATTGTGACCTCACCATCATCGGAAATTTCAAGTTTTGCACCTGACTCATCTATAATTCCACGGATGGTCTTACCTCCTGGTCCAATCACCTCCCCAATCTTATCCTTTGGTATCTTCATTACAACGATCTTGGGGGCATATGTGGAAACACTGCTCCTTGGTTCAGGGAGTGTCTTCTCCATTATCTCAAGGATTTTCTCCCTTGCTTCTTTTGCCTGATACAATGCCTCATGGAGGATCTTTGCCTCAAGGTCCTGTATCTTGGTATCAAGTTGAATACCTGTTATTCCTTTCCATGTTCCTGCCACCTTGAAATCCATATCACCGTGATGGTCCTCCTCACCCTGTATGTCTGTGAGGAGTTTGTATTCTTCACCTTCCTTTATCAGACCTATGGATATGCCGGCAACATGGCACTTTGTGGGAATACCAGAGTCCATAAGTGCAAGGGAACCACCGCAGACCGTTGCCATGGAAGAGGAGCCATTGGATTCAAGGATGTCAGAGACAACCCTTATTGTGTATGGGAATTCCTCTTCCGATGGTATCACAAAGGAAAGGGATTTCTCAGCAAGTGCACCATGGCCAATCTCTCTTCTCCCCGGGGACCTTAAAGGAGAAACCTCACCTACGCTGAATGGAGGAAAATTATAATGAACCATGAATCTCTTGTATCCTTCACCAACGAGTTCATCAATCCTCTGTTCGTCCTCTTTGGTTCCAAGGGTAACCGTGCAGAGGCTCACAGTTTCTCCCCTTCTGAAGAGAGCAGAACCGTGAACCCTTGGAAGAACACCAACCTCACAGACTATTGGTCTCAGGTCCTTGAGGCCCCTACCATCAACCCTCTTCCCTTCCTTCAGAATCATCTCCCTCATTCTCTCGTTCCTGTAGTCGTCAATTATCTTTCTTACCAAAGGTCTTTTCTCCTCCTCAAACTGTTCCTCTTCCTTCTTCACTATAGATTCGTAAAACTCTTTTCTTTCAAGTTTTCCCGGTATTGCAAGTGACCTTTCAATATCATCCTTTATATCCTCTATAACCCTGTTCTTCAAAGATTCAGGAATGATTGGAACCTCAACAGGTATCTTTGCCTTTCCCACAGCCTCTATCAGTTGCTCCTGGACATTAATAACCTTCTGTATTTCCCTGTGGGCAATTTCTATGGCTGTATACACAATATCCTCATCCACCTCCTGAAGTCTTCCCTCCATCATTGTGATTGCATTCCTTGTCCCTGCAACCACCAGTTCCATCCTGCTCCTTGCAAGTTCACTTATTGTGGGATTCACAATAAACTCATCATTCACATAACCAACCTTCACCGCACCAACAGGACCATTGAAAGGAATATCTGATATACCAAGGGCAGCAGATGCACCAATAATTGCAGGTATATCGCTGTCATTCTCCTGGTCATGGGAAAGAACCATTGCAATCACCTGTGTGTCATTGAAATACCCTTCAGGGAATAGGGGCCTGAGAGGTCTATCAATGAGCCGAGAGATGAGAACCTCTTTTTCTGATGGCTTCCCCTCCCTCTTGAAGAATCCACCTGGTATTTTACCTGCTGCATAGGTTCTTTCAACATAGTTAACTATCAAAGGAAAGAAGTCAACTCCCTCCCTCGGTTCTTTTTCAGCACAGGCGGTCACAAGAACAACCGTATCCCCCATCCTCACGGTTACAGAGCCGTTGGCCTGTCTGGCAACCTTTCCCGTTTCTATGAATATTTTTCTTCTACCTATCTCCACCTCAACCGAATGATACATGGATTACCTCACTTCCTTAGTCCTAGTTCCTTTATAAGTTTCCTGTATCTCTCAAAATCCTTCCTTCTCAAATAGGCCAGAAGCCTCCTCCTTCTTGATACAAGTTTCAAAAGGCCAAGTTTTGAATGATGGTCCTTCTTGTGTTTCTTCATGTGCTCGGTAAGATAATTGATTCTCTCTGTGAGGAGTGCAATCTGAACCTCAGGTGAACCTGTGTCCTTCTCACCCCTTTTGAATTTTTCAATAATCTCTGCCTTCTTTTCCTTATCAAGCACCATCCTAAACCTCCTTCATCTTTTTTAATACAGTTTCTCTATCAACACCCAACCTTTTTCTAAGTTCATCCATACTTTCAAATTTTACCTGTTCCCTAATCCTATTATAAACATCCACACAAAGTTTCTCTCCATAAATCATTCCATCAAATCCAATGATGTGAACCTCAATGGATATATCCTTATCACCAATGGTGGGTCTCTCTCCAATATATAACATTCCTGGATAAATGCCACCCCTTACCATCACCTGAACACCGTACACACCATTCCCCGGTAAAACCTTTAATGGATTCACCCTTAAATTAACCGTTGGGAATCCTATTTTTGAACCCAAACCCTTTCCCTTCACAACATCACCGCAAAATCTGTATGGTCTACCAAGATACTCCACTGCCTTTTCCAACTTACCTTCTTTAAGAAAATTTCTTATCAGGGTGCTCTTCACAGGCCTTCTGTTTCTTATCACCTCGGGGAATATATGAACATCAATCCCATAATTTTTACAGAGCGTCTTTAAATCACTCGCACGGCCTGAACTACCCTTACCAAAGTGGTAATCAAAACCAACAACAATTTTTTGGGGTTTCAGTCTATTTGTTATCACCTCTTTAACAAATTCTGATGGGGTAAACCCGGAAAATTCCTTATTAAAATCTATGAATATCACACTCTGTGCCCCATATCTTAAAAGTAATTCCTCCTTTTCTTCATCAAGGGTGAGAAGAAAATTCTCCCTTTCCAGTCCGAGAAAGAGCCTTGGATGGGGTGTAAAGGTTACCACTGTGAGACTACCCTTTGCCTTTGCAAAACTGAGAAGCTTCTGATGACCAAGATGAACCCCGTCAAAACTGCCCAGTGCAATCACACCCCATACCTCTGGTAATTCATCCCAATTATACACCTTCATTTATCACCTTTTCTGGCTTGAGACCAAATGTTATTCCCCTTGCAACTGCAACAGGATTGCCCAGGGAATCCTTCACATAGTATATCCCTTCAGGATAAAAACCCCTCACCTTCATCCCATGCCTTATTCTCCACACATCGTCACCCCTGAGGGTAACTGAGGGAAAATGTGGGAGTGCGTCCTTAAGGGGAATAATCTTATAATTTCCCCTTTTTATCTCATCAATTGTATAGGCATCCTCAATGGAAAAGGGTGATACTGAAAGCCTTTTCAATTTATAGAGGTATGCACCACACCCAAGTTCTTCACCAATATCCCTTGCAAGGGAGCGGAGATAAACACCCTTTTTCACAACGGTTCTTATCGTGAGGAATGGAAGTGAATAATCAAGGAGTTCTATTTCCTTTATTTCAACCCTTCTTTCAGGCAGTTCCACGCTGACCCCTTTTCTTGCAAGTTTGTAAAGCCTCTTACCATCAATCTTCACTGCACTGTAAAGTGGAACCTTCTGCATAAACTCTCCCTCAAACCTCTTCAGAACATCTTTTATCTTCTCTATATCAATATATCTCACTTCCCTTTCTTCAATCACCTCACCATCAGGGTCATCAGTATCGGTCCTCACCCCAAGCCTTATCACACTCACATACTCCTTCTCCTCCCCATAATACTCCATGAACCTTGTGGCCTTTCCAATCAGGATTAAGAGCAAACCCTCTGCAAATGGGTCAAGTGTTCCACCGTGGCCTGCCTTTTTCAATCTCAATGCTCTTTTCACAATATTCAGGGCCTGGGTGGAACCCATCCCTTCTGGTTTATTCAGAAGGAGGACACCGTTTTTTATGTTAGAAGGCGTATTGGGCTGAGAGTCTGTAGTTGGATGTTTCAAATTCATATATCTTCTGGTCCGAACTTACATCAAAACGGAATGTCTTGTAGTGAACACCAATGCCCCAGGTCAGGCCAACCCTGTGGCCAAGTTTATCAATGAAATAACCTGCCCTGACACTGAATATATTGAATATACTGTATTCAATTCCAAAGGACTTCCATGTATCTTCAAACTCATCCCTCAGATTGGAGGTTACTCCAACAAGTATCTTTGTTATATCGGCATTCACCATTACCCTGTGAATATCATTTTTAAACGGCACTGAACTCAACCCTATTCTCACTGTGCGTGGCAGGTCATCCTTTTCACCTGCATCAAGATACTGAAGGGGTGTTCCTATATTTTGAATGGCCATACCAAGGTTGAGATTGGGCAGGATTTTATAGAAGAATCCACCATCAACTGCCCATGCCTTTCCCTGTCCACCACCCCTTGCACCAAGCACTTCCCTCACAAGCCATTCGGGTGCAAGGAAACTGTAGATGTATTTAATTCCAAGGGATACTGCCATTCTATCATTCAACCTGTTGGCAACAGCAACCTTTATTGCAAAATCATAATTCCTGAATCTTGCAATCACCTTATTATCTACTGTTGCTTCTGTCTCTCCTGTTGTGATGTATGTGAATGCACCAGTTATAACAAGGTCTTCTTTCAAAGGATGGACATATGCAATATACTCATAGTACATATCAGGCCATAGGCCTGTGAGCCAGTTTGCATGCTGCAGTCCAATCAGTTTTTTATTGGCAAATCCCAGTGATGCTGTGTTGTAATAAGTTCCAAACACATCCCCTTCAACACCTGCGAATGCACCACCAAGTGCAGTTGCCCTTGAACCAGGGAAGATCATAAGGAAAACACCGCCCGGGTCAATGGAACTTCCGAAAAGTATAATTCCCATAAACAGGATTATTGTCCCTTTTCTCATGAAAAGACCTCCTTCTTGTTTTTTTTAATTTAACCAATAAAGCCCACTTGTCAACAAAAAGGACTGAAGAGGATGCCTTTTTGTTCCAGAAATTTATATATTTTTCCCACTGGGACTGCAAATTTTTTTATTCCCATTGAAGGCCTTTTCTGGAAAACATAATAAGGCGTGCTCCCTGCAACGCTGAGTTTCTTAAAAATCCTGTGAGTCCCATTTTATTCTTAATATATTGAAAAAAACAGCCTTATCCATTATTGACATTGGGCTTTTGGTGATTATAGTTTTACTATGAGTATAATACTTCTCTTTTCTGCGACCGTATATCTTGGACACTTCAACGGTATTGTTGGACCTGTATCCTCCCGTTATCTGGTAAATTTAATAGAAAGGGCAAGCAGGGAAAATGTTGAAGCTCTTGTTATCACCATTGATACACCAGGTGGATTTGACCAGGCAATGAGGGATATTGTGAAGGCTGAACTCAATTCAAAAGTGCCCATTGTGGTGTATGTTTATCCTGATGGTGCAAGGGATGCGTCAGCAGGGGTCTTCATAACACTTGCTGCCCATATAGCAGCAATGTGCCCTGGCACAAACATCGGCGCAGCACATCCCGTTGCAGTGAGCCCTGGTGGAGAAAAGGTGGACGAAACAATGAAGGAAAAAATGGAGAATGATGCTGCAGCATACCTGAAGGCAATTGCAAAGAAAAGGGGAAGGAATGTAAAATGGGCTGAAGATGCAGTGAGGAAGTCGGTATCCATAACTGCTGATGATGCCCTACGCCTGGGAGTGATTGACCTGATTGCGGAGGATGTTGAGGAACTTTTGAATAAAATTGATGGATGGAAAGTAGATATAGATGGAGAAAAGAAAACCTTGAAAACAAAGGATGCCGATGTGGTTGAGATACCAATGAGTTTCAGGGAGATATTCCTTTCGAGGCTGGCAAACCCGAACATTGCCTATATCCTGCTTATAATTGGCTTTTATGGGTTGATATTTGAGATTACCCATCCAGGTGCGATTGTTCCGGGTGCCATTGGCGCACTTTCACTGATCCTTGCTTTCTTCTCCTTCCAGACACTCCCCATAAACTATGCTGGGCTTGCACTTATTATACTGGGAATAGTGATGTTCATACTTGAAGCCCTGACACCTACATACGGTCCCTTAACCATAGGAGGAATTGTGTCAATGTTCATGGGTTCAATGATGTTAATCAATACAGATGTCTCTTTTCTCAAAATCTCCCTTCCTGTAATTATTGCTGCTGTTGCCACCACAGCTGCATTCTTCGTATTTGCACTTGGTATGGCATTCAGGGCAATGAGAAGTAAGCCAACAACCGGTGATAAGGGTATGATTGGGCTTGAGGGAACTGCAACAACCAACATTGAAAAAACTGGTAAGGTCTTTATTAGGGGGGAATACTGGAATGCATACTCTGATGAAAAGATTGAGAAGGGGAGTGAGGTGGTTGTGGTGGATGTTAAGGGTCTAAAACTGAAGGTTAAAAGAAAGGAGGAGTAATGGTTATCACTGTAATTGTCATTATTGTTCTTTTCCTGCTTGCAAATGCTATCAAGGTTTTAAAGGAGTATGAAAGGGGTGTAATTTTCAGGCTTGGAAGGCTTATAGGTGTAAAGGGGCCCGGACTCATCCTTATCATACCCATCATTGACAGAATGGTGAGGGTATCTTTGAGAATTGTAACATTTGATGTCCCTCCACAGGATGTGATTACAAAGGATAATGTTTCCATAAAAGTAAATGCAGTTGTTTATTTCAGGGTAATGGATCCGGCAAAGGCAATTGTTGAGGTTCAGGACTACTATTATGCAACCTCACAGATAGCACAGACAACCTTAAGGAGTGTTCTGGGTGAGGTGGAACTTGACGAACTCCTTGCAGAGAGGGAAAAGATAAATATGAGGCTTCAGAAAATTATTGATGAGCAGACCGACCCATGGGGTGTGAAGGTGTCCACTGTGGAGATTAAACATGTTGACCTACCACAGGAGATGCAGAGGGCAATGGCAAGACAGGCAGAGGCAGAGAGAGACAGGCGTGCAAAGGTGATAAACGCAATGGGTGAATACCAGGCTGCTGAAAAACTTGCTGAAGCAGCAAAGGTGATGTCCATATCACCCATTACAGTCCAGCTCAGATACCTCCAAACCCTGTCAGAAATTGCTGCAGAGAACAATTCAACCACAGTATTCCCCATACCCATTGAGCTTTTCAAGCCATTTATGGAACTTGCTGAAAAGATGTCCACAAAGAAGGGGAAAGGTAAGAAGTAAGTTGCCCTCCATAGGCTGGATAACCTACTATTTTCCACCCATTGCTGGTGGAGGCATAAAC
>Ga0190303_1000799_pt1 | contig 13040 bp, 4 predicted proteins | sample 48700701_MG_FD_161672 | JGI IMG/M metagenome (GOLD analysis project Ga0190303, IMG submission 161672) | Hydrothermal vent sediment bacterial communities from Southern Trench, Guaymas Basin, Mexico - 4870-07-0-1_MG | ecosystem: Environmental > Aquatic > Marine > Hydrothermal vents > Sediment ...
TGTTGTCTCGATAGTAGGCTTTGCCACGCTTAAAAGCGGCTTCACCGGACAGCATTTTAAGCGTAGAAGCGTTAATCTCTTTCATTCGGATATTCCATGTTGAGACTTTTCACGTAAAGGTTTTATCTTAATTGGGTTAGCTGTTCAGGCCCCTAGGGAGCTAAGTTGCAGAATCTATCTTGCAAGGCGTGAATGGTACAGGCAATCGGCTTTTGCGTGGCATTTTTATTGTGTCAGGTTACAATAGCCTGGGTGGTTCAAGTTAACCTGTCCACCCTGCTCAACATCATCGTGCCAGCACACTATGCCCTGTCCAACTGAAGATTTTAGGATTATGAATCAGCAGCAAATCAAACAGCTACTCGATATTGATCGCGACCATATTTGGCACCCCTATGCTTCGGTAAGCAACCCGCTACCGAGTTATCTGGTAGAGTCGGCCCAGGGAGTACGATTAAAGCTAGCCGATGGTCGTGAATTGATCGATGGTATGGCCTCCTGGTGGTGTATGATCCATGGTTATAACCACCCGGTGATGAATCGGGCGCTGAAGGCACAGATTGACAAGGTGTCTCACTTGATGTTTGGCGGATTGACCCATGAGCCGGCCATTGCGCTGACCAGGCAGCTTCTTCAAATTACTCCGGCACCCCTGCAGCAGGTTTTTTTTAGTGATTCTGGGTCGGTAGCGGTTGAGGTTGCTATCAAGATGGCGATCCAGTACTGGCACACACAGCAGCAACCTGAAAAAAAACGCATACTCAGTATCCGTCATGCTTATCATGGTGATACTTTTGGCGCCATGTCAGTTTGTGACCCGGTTACGGGGATGCACACACTTTTTAGCAGCATGGTGGCCGAGCAGATTTTTGTGGATGCTCCCGGCTGTGCTTTCGATGAGCCAGCAACAGAATCGGACCTCAAACCGATGCGATCAGCCCTCGAATCTCATCACCGGGAGATTGCAGCGCTGATTCTGGAGCCCATTGTTCAGGGTGCCGGTGGCATGCGTTTTTACTCGCCAGGCTGGTTGAAAGAGGTGCGCAGCCTGTGTGATGAATTCAATGTTCTGCTGATTCTGGATGAGATTGCGACCGGCTTTGGTCGTACGGGCAAGCTGTTTGCCTGTGAGCATGCGGGGATTACTCCGGATATTATGTGTATAGGCAAGGCCCTGACCGGTGGCTATATGACGCTGGCAGCTACATTGACCACCGAAGCCGTTAGCCGGGGGATTTGTGATGCTGCTCCGGGCGTGCTGATGCATGGCCCAACGTTCATGGCCAACCCTTTGGCATGCTCTGCAGCGTTAGCCAGTATTGATCTGCTGCTACACAGTCAATGGCAGGATAAAATCAGTAATATTGAAAAAATACTACTTAAAACTTTAACTCCAGCAAGGATGTTCCCTCATATTGAGAGTGTAAGGGTATTGGGGGCTATCGGTGTTATTGAAGCAAAAACTTGCGTGCGGATGCAGGAGATCACCCAGGCCTTCGTTGAAAAGGGTGTTTGGCTGCGACCTTTTGGCAAGCTGGTGTATATCATGCCCCCCTTTATCATTGAGGAGGAAGACCTTCAATATTTGGCGGAAACCATGCTGCAAATTGTTTGGGATCCACAACTGTTTGAGGCTGATAATTGAGCCATGGAGAGACTTACAAATTGAGACCAACGGGATGCAGTTTGGGAGGAGTGGTCTGAATAATGCTGTTTTGCAAGGGGCTTGAGTTTATATCTGGGTGCTCATTTTAGTATTTATGAGAAGATCATATTACAATGAAGTATCGTCTGGTTTTCTTTGTTGGTTCAGTAAGTTATAAGAAAATTCGTTGTGCCAAGAAATAAGGGGGCCAGACCTTTTTGCGTGCCAGAAGTGGTGCTGAATAGTTAAATTAGTTTGGAGTTAGGATGAGTCCATCGGAATGGATATGTACAATTTTACAGCGCCATGGTATTGAAAAGCCTGATGGTAGACCCCTTTATCAGTATCGCCTCAATGAAAAAGAGTTCGATGAGCTTGATAGCCTATTAAGGTTAAGCACTCACTTGGGTATTAATAACATTTTTAAAATGCTGTTTTGGGATGCTGCTTTTGTCATGTATGTCGCTGAGTGGTGGCGACGTTACTACAAAGGGGTCTGGGGATGGGAAGGTGTATTCGATTCAATAGGTATCAATTATAAAGAGCTAGGCGTTGCTCACCGAAATATGCTTATAGAATCCGGGTTACAACGTTGGCGGCGTGATGTTCGCTCTGTTGATGGTGCACGTAAATTTTTAGGTACTGTGGCTACTGAGGGTGGCTTGCCTCTTAATCAGCTTAAAGGTTCTGGTGGATGGTTGCGAAACGTATTGCAGCCGACATTAAAAAAGCATCTGTCTCGTGGTATAGATATCACGGTTTTAATTGATAGTTACGAAGACTTAATACCATCAAGTTATCGTTCGGTAGAGCTTGCTCAAATACTGACTGATATCGCGTATACAGTTATTAGATTACGGCAGGACTACGACCTCAAAGAGAAAGAAGAGCCACTAGATTGGCTGGATGAAAATCAGCCTAACTGGCGGGAATGGTTTCCACTACCGATGGATGATAGTCAGGCTAGATCGCTTCTGAGTGATTTGATTGATACTGTCTCGCGGACCAGGGTTGACGATTCTGCAAAAGCTCCTTTTGAAGTCGAACGTGTATTGGTGCGGGCAGAAACTGTTTCTGCCGATCTTGTATCACACGTCCATATCCCCACGTTTGTATTCCTCGCCGCTATTGGTTTTGATGCCTCCAGGAACGATATTCCATCGTTAATAGATCTCGAGGTGTATGAACCAGGCGGTGAGAGTTGGCCGTGGTGCAGAGCGGTTGTTACAACCTACCGTGGTAGGAATGCTTTGAAACTATCAGGAAAATCACTGCGATTGACAGGTGAGCAGGCGACAAAAGAGCTGCGGTTAAGGTTTAAGCATGTTGGAGAGTGTTTGCTTGATATTCCAATTATGGGTGGAGAAAGCCTGGACTCTAACTTGCCCTGGTTGTTCAGGGAAGTTGATGGGAAATGGGTGCTTCATGGCACAGCGAGCCAGTCAATAAAAAGCAAGGAGGCTATTGTGTATATACCCGCCAGCTATGGCTTTTCAGGGCAAGATAGTGATGCTGAATTTTCCCGCTGTGGAGAACTTTTAGGTGGTGTGCTTGTTAAATTATCAGGTGTTATGCATTGTCAGGGTGTTAATACTAAATATCGGCTTTCAGCGGGCCATGAAGATAGCACTATTCGTTATGAACTTAGAGGTAAAAAATGTCTTTTCCCATCCATGCCTAAGGATATCTATATAGGTCAGCCAGAGCTGATTGAGGTGAATATTATTTCTGGCAGTATTTCACACCGGCATGGTTCCAAGTTGATAGCTAAAAAAATTGGCGTTAATGATGACTGGCAATTACTGAGCCAAGTCGGTCCTGGATATTATGAGCTGAGGCTCATTGATGATGATGGCAATATACAGCTACGAAAACGAGTTGGTATTTTAGATGAGAGCTTCAGTGTTGAGATTAAGCCTGACCAAAATCAGGTGAAATCGGGTGTTATCTGCATCAATGGTGCTACTGACATGGAGTTAGCTATCAATGATGAGCTGCTGGGCGTCACTATAACCAGCGATGGCGAGCGCAGGGATATCCAGGTTGTGGCAAAGAAAGAGCCAACTATTAGCATTAATGTCTCTTTATTGCCTCGTGGACAGAAGAAGATCATCTCGATGGTCATGCCTTATCCGTCAATGGGGGCATTACTTTTCGACGAAAAAGGATTGCCAGTTCCTCTCACTAGACCTTTGAATTTAAATAACCTGAGGGGATTTCGACTCAAGCTATTTGACAACAAATTCCATCAGGGGAAAAAAATCAATTTATCTTTTTTTCTTATTGATTCGGCCATGGATGGTTCTGATGTTCGTGACATATACATAGAGAAGAAAGTAACTCTCTCAGGCGCGATGAACGAATTTGCGATCTATGATTGGTATCAATATATTGATACCTTGATCAGGGTTGGTACTTCTGTCGACTCAATGGTGAAAATCAATATAAATATAGACGCTCGGGAGATATTCAGATTACTTGTTCGCCGATATGAAAATGAGTTGATTACGATTGGGGATGCTGCTGTTGGGTTTGATCTTCAGGCGCTCAAAGAAATTAGTGTAAATCAGTTGGCTGGTATGGGCTTATCGATCATTAATCTTGGCCAACCTGAGCAGAATGTTGAAGACCTTACACCTCAATCCAGCCAGGGTTTATTGACAGGTTCTTGGGACTTTAACCCAGAGACCCGGAAGGATGGTTCCTGGCTTATATACCCATCACCGGACTCCACAGTTAGCTTTCGCCCAAAATTATGGAATATTGGGCGTGACGACGAAGTTATTGATGTACATACCTTAACTAAAGCAATGTTAGTTAATGATCCAGTGGCCAGGGCTATTCATATTAAAGCTGTCATGAGAGAGATGGCGGCCGAAACTGATCATAGGAGCTGGAGTCATCTTGAAAACCTTTGGCAAAAAACAAAACACCTTTCAGTTACAACATTTGATATATGGAGACTGAGTGCCAGTGAACCTTCCTTTATAGCCTGCCTGTTTGTCCATGATAAAAATGGCATTGTGGCTTGGTTACAGGCTGAATTATTAGTGATCTGGGAGTTGGTTAGTGTTGAAAATTGGACAAGTTCACTAAACCAGTATCGATTAACTATCTCCAGAAAATTGAATGATAAAAATTTGGTAGATGAGCTGCTTTCCAGAAAGGTTGAATCTATTGAGAAATTGAACCCCTCATTAGTCAGTATTGGGAAAATACTTCGAGAACGGCTTCTTGGTGAGCCGTGCCAAGAGCTGGCAACATTAAAAGCAATGCCTGCCAATGTATTTTTGGAACCACAGTTGAAAGAGGAATATCAAAACTTATTAAGGCGGCAAGCTGATAGCGATTGGCCGGAGTTGTTATCGAAATTTATAGACTATCAATTAAAGAATTTACCGGCAGTCTATACAGCTTTGGTGAGTACAAATCATAATCATCAATCGGCCGTGACTTTTCTACCGTGGCTTGTGGCTTGGCGAGCCCTTTCTAAAGAGGCAGCAGATTGGCCTAACACTCCCGCAGAGGTTTTTAAAATACAGCAGTTGATAGATTTTGATAAAGACTGGTTTTGCGCTGCCTTTCAATTGTTGTCGGGTTGGCTGTCCCAGCAAGATATGGAGTCACTTTAAGAATGGCACATAACAAATATTTTCAGGATGTAATTTCCAGGGTGTCCAAGCGCTCAGTTGAATCGACTGTGAGTGTTTTGGGAATCTCTCACAAAGGGCTGAGAGAACATCTTGTTACAGAGCTAGCCAAGGATAATGCGAGTAATGGTTTTCTTGCAGACCCAGTGTTTGAATCTATATTTTCATGGGAGAAGTCAAATGTAACGATGGATGGCTTAGCGGGTAATCTTTTATTGCCAAGCTTGGTTACTGCCATGGACAAACCTGGTGATCATCGTTTCGACCGTTCCTGGTTTCCCTTTAAGCATCAAAAAACAGCCTGGGAAACTTTACTTGAGCCCCCCCATAAATCACTGGTGGTTACTAGTGGCACAGGGTCAGGGAAAACAGAGTGCTTCATGGTGCCGATCTTAAATGACCTGGCTACCGAATATGAGCAAAGTAGTGACCCCCTAGTTGGCGTGCGGGCGCTATTCCTATATCCGTTGAATGCATTGATTAATAGCCAGCGAGAAAGATTTAGAGCCTGGACAGATGACTATAACGATGGGCTACGATTCTGCTTATATAACGGCAACACTGAAGAGAACAAACATAAAGATCAGGGTAAATACCCTAATGAAGTTTTAACCAGGAAGGTAATGCGTAATCAACCAGCGCCCATGCTGGTGACAAATGCGACAATGCTCGAATACATGCTCGTTCGTCAGATTGATGAGCCTATTATCAAACAGTCTTACGGGAAGTTGCGATGGATAGTGCTCGATGAAGCCCATACATATATGGGCTCCCAGGCAGCGGAGCTATCGTTATTGTTACGCCGAGTAATGCACACATTTGGAGTATCTGCTTCTGATGTTCGTTTTGTAGCGACCTCTGCAACCATTGGCGATCCTAAGTCGAGTAAACAGTTGCAACAATGCCTGGCAAATCTGGCAGGTATCAGTTGTGAGCAAGTGGTTGTAATTGGTGGCCGACGTGAGGTCCCTCAACTTTTGGGGTCTCCGCAAGAAAGCGATGCGCTAGAGAAAATAGCGGCGATAGATGCCGATAGTAAAAATTCAGATAAGCGTTATCGTGCTCTATGCGAGAGCTCGATTGCTATAAAAATAAGAGCAACCCTTACAGAAAATGCGGTGCCCAGCACGCTGTCTGATTTGTCCACGGCAGTATTCAATGATGGAAAGAATACATCGGAAACTCTTGAGTGGCTTGATCTTTGTTCAAGTACAACGGGAGCTCGTCCCGAGGACAGCGAGAGTAATCCCTTTTTACCGATCAGGGGTCATTTGTTCCATCAGGTGTTAAGTGGTCTGTGGTGTTGTATTAGTAAAAGCTGCAGCGCTAAATTAAATACAGCTCTTGAGAAGAAATGGCCATTTGGGAATGTATACACCCAAAGAAAGAGTCACTGTCGTTGTGGGGCACCTATGTACGAGCTGTTGTTTTGCCGCGACTGTAATACCCCGCATTTATTAGCTCTGGAGCATAACGGTAGTTTTGTACAGATGGAGCGAGAGTCACTGGATGAATTTAGCCTTGATTATGAAAGCACTGAAGAGAGTGATCCAGATGATGGGGTGGATCACACTACTGACCAGGTCATTATTGCTCCCACTTTGCACCCAGAATTAACTTATTCAGTATCTATCGATGAAGCTCGGAATAAAGTACCTCCCGGCATGGATACTTTCGATATAAACGTTATCCAGCTAGCGGATCAGGCATGCAGTCATTGTGACTATTCTGGTTCCAGGGGGGCTTTTTATCGAAGAAGTTTACTGGGTACACCTTTCTACATTAGTAATACCATCCCTACTCTTCTGGAGGCTAGCCAGGAAAGTAAAGATGCCAGTAATCGCCCCAGTCGTGGTAGACGCTTAATAACTTTTACTGATAGTCGACAGGGGACGGCAAGGATTTCCACCAAAATTCAACAGGATTCGGAGAGAGACACCATTCGGGGGCTGACCTACGCCTCTGTGGCAAATAATGTAAGCACCATGGAGCCAAATAAATTTCAGGCTAGGAAAGATAAGCTGGAAGGTTATGAAAAAAGGATTAGGGAATTTAAAGAACTTGGTGACGATACGCTCGCTGATGCCATAAAAGAGCTTGCAGAAAACCTTAAAGTCGAGTTGGATAGTTTAGGGGTCGCGAAGCCTTTAAGCTGGTACGAAGCCATCGCCAAGTTTCATTCAAGTCCCGATATATCCCGCTGGATTTTTAATTATTACCGCGAAATCAATCCCCAGTTATTTATTGAAGGTAATGGACCAAGAATCTTAGTGGAGATGTTACTTCTTCGAGAGTTTGCTCGTCGACCTAAGCGTCAGAATAGTATGGAAACCTTGGGTCTGGTATCTATACAGTATCCGGCCTTACAACAAATTACTTCTCTTCCTGATGTCTCTAAAGAGCTTGGATTATCCATAAATGATTGGCGTTCATTCTTAAAAATCACCCTCGACTTCTATGTCAGAGAGAACTCTATTATTGATATACCTGATGAATGGGTAAATTGGATGGGAGCAAAGATATATGCCAAATCGGTTGTTAAGCCAGATTCAGAAGAGAATACCAATTCGCGTTTATTGCGGTGGCCACGAGTGGTACCAGGTCGGAATAATCGATTGATTAGATTGCTGTTAGCTGCTTACGATTTAGATATTACGGATGCTGCTACGAAAGATACGATTAACGGTATCTTAAAAGAGTCTTGGAAGGCGTTGACAAGGAAGTACTTCTTGGTTAATGCCGTTACAGGCCAGACTGAGGAGCGCCAAATTTTAAAGAATGTCATTGGCAGCGTGCATTACCACTTAGATAGACGAGAGATCGCGTTTCAAGCTTGTCAGGATCTTTGGGTATGCCCTGTTACACATCGCCTTCTTGATACAACCTTTAAGGGTTTAACGCCTTATTTACCATTTAAGTGTGTCAAAGACGAGATCACTTGCCGTAAGGCCTCTAGCGCAATTTGCCAGGTTGATGCCTCAACTTTCAATTCTGATACAGAGCGTGTACGCCATATCAGACAGTGGGTTGATGGACAAAATGATATACAGGGACTTCGAAGTGAGAATCTTTGGACAGACGTTAGTGATCGTATCGTGGAGGGAGGCCGGTTTTATCGCGCCGCAGAACACTCGGCACAGCAGCCAGCCTCTATGTTGGCTAAATATGAAAGTCAGTTCAAAACTGGCCGACTCAATGTTCTGAATTGTTCAACAACTATGGAGATGGGCGTAGATATTGGCGGTATATCCGTTGTGGCGATGAATAATGTTCCTCCCCACCCTGCAAATTACCTACAGCGTGCTGGTCGTGCCGGTCGCAGGGGTGAGACTCAGGCGCTTGCATTCACTATATGCAAAGATAATCCGCATGAGAGGGCAGTGTTCACCAACCCAGTCTGGCCATTTACAACTGCTATACCTGCACCCCACGTAACGCTTAACAGTGAGCGAATCATTCAGCGGCATATCAATGCTCTATTGATGGCTTATTTTCTCAAAGAAGTTGTGGCGGTAAGTCAAACTGCTGTAACGAGCTTGCATTGCCAATGGTTTTTTAGTTCCGAGGATGCCTTAGAGGCCCCTATTGATCGAATGTTGAGATGGCTTGAATCATTCTACCTGGATGCTATGCCAGAATATCTGGCCAAGGGAGTAGATAGAATTATCTACGGAAGTATTTTAGCGACACATCCTATAGAGAAAATTATTAAGAAGTCGATGGACTCCTTAAGCAAGTCGAAAGATCAATGGCTTCCTGCCTTTAACAAGATTAAGTCGCAAGCGACTAGTGTGGCTAGCCTTGGTGAGAAAGACCCTTTCCGAAGAAAGGTGGAATATGACCTTAAGTGTATGGGTGAACAATATCTCCTGTCGGAATTGGCGTCTAAGGCATTTTTACCCGGCTATGGATTTCCGACGGGCATTGTGACATTTGACCACTATTCCGTATCAGACTTTATACGAGGAAAATACCTCAAAGTTAATGGTCGTATCGATAATCAGACACGAATGCGAGAACGGCCTGGAAGACAAATGGCGGTAGCCATCCGTGAATATGCGCCTGGCGCAGATGTAGTACTTAACGGACTGGTTTATAAATCAGCAGGTATTTTGCTCAATAAGTTTTCTCCCAATGAGGACTATTCAGAACCGCAGATGATGATGAAGGAATGGCGCTGTCATATTTGCGGATTCATTGGAAATGAGTCTGGCTCAATATTTAATCAAACCTGTTTCGAGTGTGGGGCCGATCTAAAAGAAGAGAACATTAGAGAATATATCGCTCCAACTGGTTTCGCGGTTGAATTTTATAGTGAGCCCTCAACAGATATCAGCTCCCAGACTTATGTTCCTGTGCAAGAGCCATGGGTGACCGCCAATGCCCCAATTTACCCTTTATTTGATCCGCGTCTTGGTGCTACTAGAGTAAGCTCTGAAGGGCATATTTTTCACCACAGTTCTGGAGAAAATGGTACTGGGTTCGCAGTCTGCCTTCGATGTGGTCGTGCAGAATCAATGGGGCAAGATGGTGACTACCCCAAAACCTTACAGCCAGGGAAATCGCATAATAAGCTTCAAGGAAAGCTGGGGGCTGATGCGTTACCAACTTGTGAAGGTGCTGATGAAGCCTATGCAATTAAGCAGGGTATTCACTTGGGTTCTACGGATCAAACCGATGTGTTTGAGCTGTATTTAAAGGATCCGTCTGATGGGGCCTACTTACAGCATAGCTCAGGTGAGCAATTACCCTGGACGCTAGCGGTAGCGTTTAGGCAAGCATTGGCAGACATTCATGGTGTTAATGCAGAGGAAATGGGATACACGGTTAAAGCCTCAACGCTCCCGGACTGTATTTACCCTGTTGCTGGAATTGTGCTTTATGACACTAATGGTGGTGGGGCGGGGTTTGCATCATCTGCCCCTAAGTATTTAAGAGATATTTTTTTAAGAGCCAGTGAACTACTCGCGTGTAAAGATGATTGTGAAAGCGCATGTCAGAGTTGCTTGCTTGGTTACGATACACGCTTCCATGCTGATGTGTTAAATCGCCATATTGCGCAGCAATACTTACAGTCGATAGGGAATTACTTGGATCTTCCTGCAGAAGTGAAAATCTTTGGTGATTCTACTGAACACTGTTTTGAATCCTTGCCTGAAGAGATTTTAGCTGCGGCCAATAATGGTTGTAAAAGCCTGAGATTATACGTTTCTGGCTTATATGCAGATTGGGATATCAGCTCTAGTGATTTGAAGGAAACATGCCTTACGTGGAGAGCTTCCTTTGACACTGTTTGCCTTGTTTTGTCTGATAAAAACCTGGATGGCTTAAGTGATGTGCATAAAGAAGATTTACGTGCATTAAATAATTTGGGTGTCTGTGTATGTTTTTCAAAAGAGGAGAAGAGTATTGTGAAAGGCTCCGGCACCCTTCTCGCTCAGCTAGATGGTGAGTCGGGTACATACACATTTGGAACTGATGCAGCTGGAGTGAATATCCCGGGATCAGAGTGGCTAAAGGTCGATGAAAATTACTTACTTAAAAGTAAGGCAATTCCTGCTATATCTATCGAGGATGTTGATAAGAGCTCTCTCTTTGATCCGCCTGCTATTGGTGACGTTGAAGTAGAGATTATGGATCAATGTAATGGGCTAGTAACTAAATTTGGTGAAAAGCTTTGGTCTGAATTAAAAGCTGAGTCTGCACCTCTGGCTAGCTTACTAAACTCTGAAAATGAATTAGAGGCATTGATATATTCGGATGCATATATTTGTTCGCCGTGGAATTTAATATTGCTTGCTGAAGTGATTGATGGATTGAAAAGAGATCAAGCAGAAAAATGGGCCAACCCCAACATTTCACTCATAACTAGTGATAAGCCGCCAAGCCCCAAATCTAAAGGTCTATACGGTGAGTGGGGAGGTTCTTCAGAAAAGTCAAAAGTTATTACTGAATATTTTGAGCAGATGGGTGAAGACATTACTATCGATATAAAATCGAGCCGTGATATCGCCCATGGTAGAGTTTTGACACTGGTCTGGACTAATGGCACAAAGGTCACAGTACGTTTTGATCATGGCTTCGGTTGCTGGAGTACTGATGGGAAGTTATCGAAATGGTTTGATATTAAGGACACTCCAGAAAATCAGGCCTCTAGTATGTTCAGTATATTAAATTCACTTAAGGTAAAGTTTAGTAAAAAATTTCCAACCCAGGTGTTTATTAAAAGAGCTTTTAGCTCTCATTGATGAAGTCTGTAGGGCAATCTGAGTCATGGTCGCAATTAAGGGCGACAAGGCACAGGTGGAGTAGTCTGAACAATATGACCATAGGCCAGAATTAAAACTCTGAGGGTTATATTTCCCGCAGCTTGCGGCGGGGTGGTTTATTTTCAGGGCTGGAAGAAATAACAGCTTGATTAGGCTGATACTATTTTTGACAGCAACTAGGAATGTAAGACGTCCTGTAACTCCGTGATTTTATCTATTTATCAGGTGCGAAAATCTATTACATGTGAGATGATTCGCGAGATTTATAGCACAATAAGTGGCCATTTTTACAATGAATTTGTCAAATATAGATCTGAACCTTCTTGTTTATTTTGATATTTTGCTTCGTGAGCAAAATGTCACTAAAGCCGCACATCATCTGGGAATTACCCAGCCCGCAATGAGCAATAGTTTGCGAAGGTTGCGCGACCTGTTCGATGACCCACTACTGGTTCGCACCAGCGATGGTATGACGGCAACTGAGCGAGCACTGGAGTTGCAACCTTTGATTCGTAATGTGCTTGCCGGTGTCGAACGGGCTGTTCAGCCGCAAAAGGAGTTTAATCCTGCCCAGAGCAACCGAGTGTTCCGGATGATGGCCAGTGATTATGGTGAGTCGACCCTGCTGTCTTCGGTATTAACGCGGTTACGTGAGATGGCACCAGGAGTGACGCTGGATATTTTGACGCCCAGTGATGTGGATTTCGTTGACTTGGAGCAGGGGAAGGTTGATATGGCTATCAATCGTTTCAATGAGCTACCGCTGTCATTTCATCAGATCACCCTGTGGAAGGACCATTATTCCTGTCTGATGAGCTCTGAAAATCCAGTATTAGATGATTTTACTCTGGATAATTATCTTAAAGCTCAGCATATCTGGGTTAGTAAAACAGGTATGGGTGTGGGTGTGGGGATGAACCCGAACGATAAACAGCGCCTGGGGCGGGTAGATGAAGCACTGGCTGCGCTGGGTAAAAAACGTGATATTTCAGTTTTTACCCGACACTACCAGGTAGCACGATTGCTTGTTGTTCAGAATGATCTGATTGTTACTCTGCCCAGTAAAGCGGCAGAGTTGGAGGCTGAAAACCCTAACTTGGCGATTCGTCCTCCTCCCTTCTCTATTCCACCGTTTAACCTGAAGATGGCCTGGAGCCCTTTATTGCAACAAAACCTTGGGCATCAGTGGTTGCGCCGATTGATTGTAGAGGTGGCTAAAGATATTCGTTAGATATTATCGCCAGCGCAGTGTGAACCACGCTGGCAACGTCATTTTGCACTTGATAAAACCCTCTTAACCAGTAAGGGGCCTATATGTTTTTTGCTTGCTCTGCTGCGTTCCCAAGATAGGTTGATGGCGTTAATTGGGCCAGCTCTTGCTTGGCGCTGCTCGGAATTTCCAGTGACTCGATAAACGATTGTAGGCGCTCTCTGGTGATGCCTTTGCCTCGGGTAAGTTCTTTCAGTTTTTCGTAG
>Ga0190303_1000801_pt1 | contig 13011 bp, 11 predicted proteins | sample 48700701_MG_FD_161672 | JGI IMG/M metagenome (GOLD analysis project Ga0190303, IMG submission 161672) | Hydrothermal vent sediment bacterial communities from Southern Trench, Guaymas Basin, Mexico - 4870-07-0-1_MG | ecosystem: Environmental > Aquatic > Marine > Hydrothermal vents > Sediment ...
CACCGTCCCTCCGGATTCCTCAGCGGACGGTGGATGAAAATGGAGATGAGGTGGAAATTGTAACCAGGGGACGGCATGATCCCTGCATCGCGCCCCGTGTGGTACCGGTGGCGGAGGCCATGGCCGCTATTGTGCTTCTGGATCTCTGGATGCAGCAGATTGCCCGAAACTTTTAACATTCTTATTGGAGGTAGTTATGGAAACCCATGTCAAGATTGTGGCGATATTGAACCTGATACTCAGCGGAATGATGCTGCTGGCAGGCCTGATTATTTTTGTTGTGCTGGTTTCAGGGGGGTTGTTAAGCGGAGATAAAACCGCCATTGCCGTTACCTCCGGCCTCGGCGTATTTTTCGCCATACTCTTTCTTGTTTTGTCAATCCCCGCCATTGTCGGGGCCATCGGGACATTGAAGTATAAGAACTGGGGGCGGATTCTCCTGATTATCGTTGGGATTCTCAATCTGCCGGGATTCCCTGTTGGTACCGCCCTCGGCGCCTATACCCTCTGGGTACTCTTTCAAAAGGAAAGCGAATTATTGTTCACAGATGGCAAGAGCTGAGCACTTCTCGCAGAAACACTGTTGAACCTGGGAATTCTGTCCCCTGATGTGCTGAGGTAAACGGAATAAAGGTCAGCGGTGAGGCAGGAATGTACCGGTACGAAGGCCAGAATGTCCCCGATTCGGGTTTTACGGATGGTTTCAGCCGATGCCCGGACAATGCCATGCTCCTGAGACAACCCAATGAGGCGAATCTCCCGGTTTAATGGGCCGAACCCCGCCTCTGTCACTCCAATGCCATAGCCGAAGATTGTTTCCCCGGTTTCATTCCGGAACCGTTCTTTTGAAAAATGAGTTGCACCCCCCAGTAGCACAAGCTCGTTCCGGTCCGGGTAGATGCCGGTAACGGGGCAAAGGAGTGCCATTGCCAGCACATTTTCGTCACAGATACCAATTGAGAGTTGCATCAAATCATAGAACACAAAGTTCCCAGGCCGGATTTCATCCACACCGTTAAGACTGTCCGTGACTGTGCATCCCGGCGTGTTTCCAATGGAAACGACGCAATTTTGAATGCCATCTTCATGGAGAGTTTTCCGGACTTGATTCATTTTTGACACAGTGTTCCGGAAAATTGACTGAACTTCACCCGGGCTGTCGGCATGGTAACTGTGGCCGGCATGGGTCAGAATCCCGGCAAAGCTCAGGTTGGGAGCAGATTCGATCTGCTTTGCCAGCGAAAGGAGCTTATCCCGCCGTTTCCAGGAAATGCCGGTTCGGTGATACCCGGTATCCACTTTAATGAATACCCGATGGGGCTTCGTGACACCGGCGGCAAGGGCTGATACTGTGTCGGGATGATCCGCCAGCAGGTGGATTTCCGCCATTTCATCCAATTGGTTCAGCTGCTCAAGTTCCCGAATATTGAAGGGAAATGCCAGTGTAATATTTGTCCAGCCGCTTTCAGCGAAATACCGGGCCATGGCCACTGAACTGACGGTAATCCCGGTAACACCGGCGTCCCTGAACCATTCTCCGATTTTGGAAGACTGGTGGGTTTTGAAGTGGGGACGAAACCGGACTCCGGCTGTTTTCGCCAGGATAGCCATCTGATGGATGTTCCGGCGCACCCGGCCGGGATCAATCAAGGGAATGGGAGAATGAACAGATTTCAGGAAATCAGGACGCATACCCATCAGAAACAGCCATTGGCTTATCGCCAGATACCTTCAATGGCCAACAGCCATTTTTTAATATCTGTACCACCGGCGAAACCACCAAGTTTCCCCCCGGCGGCGAGGACTCGATGGCAGGGAATGATGATGGGAATGGGATTTTTCCCCACCGCACCGCCAATGGCACGGGCGGCTTTGGGTTTTCCGATTTGTTCCGCAACTTCCTTGTAACTGAGTGTTTCACCGTAGGGGATTTCCTGCAGTGCTTCCCACACTGACATCTGAAAATCGGTGCCCTCTGCCTTCAGTGGGATGGAAAATTCCCGCAACCGGCCATCGAAGTAGGCATGAAGTTCCAGGGCCGTGTTCCGCATCAGGGACGATGGCGAGGGCCCTGGAGGGGGCATGATGCCCCTTCTGAAGTCAATCCGAACCAGTTTTTCATCCGATTCAGTCAATTCCAGGTACAACGGCTGGTCCGCCATTCGGACGAACCAGTTGAATTCTCTCGATTCCGGCTTCGTCGAGCCACTGCTTGCCATATTCATCCGGATATCCCTCCACGTAATAAATCCGGGTAATCCCGGCGTTGATAATCATTTTCGCGCAGATGGAGCAGGGGTGGGTCGTACAGTAAATCTCCGAACCGGCAATGGCAATCCCGTGGTAGGCGGCCTGAATGATGGCGTTCTGCTCCGCGTGGAGCGCCACGCACAGTTCATGGCGTTCGCCGGAGGGGATGTTCAGCTTGTCCCGGAGACAGCCGGTATCAAAGCAATGGGCAATTCCCCTGGGTGCCCCGTTGTAACCGGTGGCGAGGATGTGCTTGTCTTTAACAATGATGGCGCCCACCTGTCGGCGGGTGCAGGTTGCTCTCGTGGCAACATAATAAGCCATTTCAATGAAATAATCGTTCCAGGATGGTCGAGGGTCCATGTGCGCTCCTTGGGTATTAAAAAGGGGGGGCATTTTGCCCCCCTTTTCGGTTACTGTCCGATGATGGGCTTATACGGAGTCGGAAATTGTTTCGTTAATTTAACCACTTCTTCTTTTACAGCTGTAAGAAACAGATCGTCTTCTGTGTGCTTCAGCGAATCGGCAATCAACTGGCCGATCTTTTCCATCTCCGCCTCTTTCATTCCCCGGGTGGTTACTGTCGGCGTGCCGAGACGGATGCCGCTGGCAATCATGGGCTTGTTTTTGTCAAAGGGAATTGTGTTCTTATTGGCAGTGATACCGGCCTTATCCAGTGCCAGCTCCGCTGTTTTGCCGGTTAATCCTATGGAAGTCACATCAAGGAGCATCAGGTGGTTGTCTGTACCGCCGGACACAATGCGGATTCCGCTTTCACCCAACACGTCCGCCAGTTTTTTTGCGTTGATAACAACCTGGTGCTGATAGGCTTTGAATTCCGGTGTCATGGCCTCTTTCAGTGCCACCGCCTTTGCTGCAACAATATGAACCAGCGGCCCACCCTGGATTCCGGGAAACACATTCCGGTTCAGCGCCTTTTTGTGCTCTTCCCGGCATAAAACCAACCCGCCCCTCGGCCCCCGAAGGGTCTTGTGGGTGGTCGTTGTAACGAAGTCGGCGTAGGGAACCGGAGTCGGATGCTCACCGGTGGCGACAAGGCCGGCAATATGGGCCATGTCCACCATGAGATAAGCACCGACAGCATCGGCAATTTCCCGGAACTTGGGGAAATCCAGCAGGCGCGGATAGGCGCTGGCGCCGGCAATAATCAGCTTTGGTTTTTCCCGAAGTGCGTCTGCCATCAGCTCCTGATAATCCAACTGCTCGGTGTCCCGGTGAACCCCGTAAGATGCCACTTCAAAAAAGCGCCCTGAAAAGCTCAACGGGTGCCCGTGGGTCAGATGGCCACCGTGGGATAGGTCCATTCCAAGAATTTTGTCCCCGGGCTCCAGCACAGAAAAATAAGCCGCCATATTGGCCTGGGAACCGGAATGAGGCTGTACATTGGCATGGTCTGCCTGGAACAGTTCCTTTGCCCTTTCCCTTGCCAGCCGTTCCACCACGTCGGTAAATTCACAACCGCCGTAATAGCGTCGTCCGGGATAGCCCTCCGCGTATTTGTTGGTAAAAACGGAACCGGTTATCTCCAGGACCGCTTCTGAAACATAGTTTTCACTTGCGATGAGTTCCAGGTTCTGTTCCTGGCGGTTCACCTCTCCCTTCAGTGCCTCGAACACATCCGGGTCAACAGACTGTAATTTTTCAACCTTCATATCATTCCCCCTCAAAGAAATGGAAATCTATTTTTTGCACTCCATTTCGGCAATTTTGGCCAGGCGTCGGGAGTGGCGTCCCCCCTCAAAAGAGGTGTTCAGCCATGCCTCCACGATATCCTTTGCGGTTTCCGGGCCGGTAGTGCGTCCACCCATACACAGAATATTGGCATTATTGTGCCGTGCCGCAAGGGATGCCGTGAGATGGTCGTGACAGAGTGCCGCCCGAATCCCTTTCACCTTGTTTGCAGAAATGGAAATTCCAATCCCCGTCCCGCACATGAGAATCCCCTTCTCAAACGCCCCGGAAGCAACTTTCTCCGCTACTTTCAGCGCAAAGTCCGGGTAATCCACCGATTCGTTGGAATCGCAGCCCAGGTCTTCAATATCATACCCTTTATCAATAAGATAACCCTTTACGATTTCCTTCAGCACGAAGCCGCCGTGGTCTGAACCGATGGCAATTTTCATCTATCCCCCTACGGATTGATTTTTCGATATTCCTTCATGGCATAGCTGTCTGTCATGCCGCCGATATAGTCTGCAATGACTCTTATAAATTTATCACAGGATTTCAGTTTCCCGGCTGTTTTTTTCTGCTCACCCCCGGTGAGGTGGCGCAGATTCGGCACATCGCTGCTCTTTGACACCCGGTTCAGCACATAATCCGGTAACAGCTTCGGATTGTTGTAAAAGGCGTTGAATAGATCCCGGAGTACCCGCTTCGCGATATGGTCGGACCGGGCAACGCTGTGGGAAAAGATAATCCGGGTGTAGACAAATTGACGGAGAGCAGAAAACGCAGCCTCCAGCTCAGGGGAAAAAGAGAAGCGGAAGCGAAAGTCCTTTTCCTGTACCACACCATTTCCGATGAGGTCATCCATGAACACGTGGAACAGGGAACGAATCAGGTCATTCATCACATCATAGCCATTTCCCTGGTCAATGATGGAGCGAAAAGGCTCAATATCATAAACCGCTGTTTCCTTCAACTGGCTGATGAACGCCAGCTTCAGCCGGATACCGTCTTCCAGGTCGTGGCATTGCTGGGCGATTTCATCCGTCATCGCCACAATGGCCGCCTCCGGCGTACTGGCCGGGGCTTCCACCTGAAGCCCATCATATTGCATCAGGTTGTACATTCTGCCCCTTGTGCCGGTGTGCTTCAGAATCCCTTCCCGTACCTTGTCCGTAAGGTTCAGGCCGTCCCAGTCCCGATAACGATTTTCCAGTTCATCCACAATCCTCACACTCTGGTAGTTGTGTTTGAATCCCCCGGCACGCAGGAACGCGTCTTTGTCGGCATTGTCGATTGGAATTTCCTGCTTCAAAATCCGGTTCAGTACCGCCTCTCCCGAGTGGCCAAAGGGGGAATGCCCCAGGTCATGGCCAAGGGAAATTGCCTCCACCAGATCTTCATTCAGTGCCAATGCCCTGGCCACTGAACGGGAAAGCTGGGTTACTTCCAAGGTGTGGGACAAGCGGTTCCGGAGGTGATCACTCTGTTCCGGGGCAAACACCTGGGTTTTTTCCTTCATCCGTTTGAAGGCAAGACAGTGGATAATCCGGTCCCGGTCATGCTGAAACGGCGTACGATACTCCACTTTCAAAACCGCTTCGCCATGAAGCCGCCTGCCTTCATCCGATCGGGTGGCAATAGGGGCCAGCCGATAATTTTCATCTTTCAGAAAGCGTTTCAGAAACACCCGCCCCCCTAAAAAATACCGGTTTTACCGTCCAACGGTTTCCGTTGAACCGGCATCGTCATGCAACGAACGCCACCACCGCCCCGGGCCAGTTCCGCACCTTCAATCCCCACAACCACCTTGTCCATGACGTTGATATCCACCTTGTCTGAAACCACATCCGCCACCGGAACCGCCTGGAAGCCCGCTCTTTCCAGCTCCCGAAGGGTGTGGTAATTACAGGCATAGCCCAGAATCTTGCCCGGTGCAAAGGCAAAGAAATTTGTGCCGGAAAGCCACTGTTCCCGCTCCTGATCCACTCGTTTACTGCCGCCGCAGATAATCGGATCAACCGGAATCCCGATATCGGAAAGCCCCTGAATCAAGTCGGGGACCTCCTCCATCCGGGTCCTGCTGTCCGGTGTCACCGTCATGTGAATCACCGGCAACCGTTCCTTTCCGATGATATAGGGCTCATACACCACACACTGATTCAGATCCACCATTGTGAATACCATATCAAGGTGAATCGTTGCCCGTTCCCGGGGTAGTACCACTGCAAATAGATGGAAAGGCTCAGTGATGGATTGACGTATCCGAGAGAGAAAAATATCCAGGCTCCGGGGCGTGGTCCGCTCGCTGACCCCCGCAGCCACAACATTCCTGCCGATGGCAAGGAAATCGCCCCCTTCAATGGTTACCGACTTGTTTCCTTCCTTTGTGCCGTCGAAAATGAAGCCCTCGCTTTTGAACTCGGGATGGTGGCCAAAAATCGTCTTGGCGATTATCGCCTCCCCGGCCCGGACCTTGTTGGCCATGGAACCGGTAATCACTTTCCCACGGAACACGATGGCGCTGTCCCGCATGAAATACAGATTCGGAAGGGGGGGAATGGCATAGGTACGGCCGGACAGATAGCGTTCCAGTGTATTCTTCGGTTCCCGCACCCCCTCCACAACTGCTTTCGTCAGTTCAGCGGGGCGCATCTCCCGAAGCATGGGTTCCAGTTCCATCGCATCGTCAAAAGTCAGAATCGTATGGATAAAATTGAGACGGACCTCTTCATTCTGCAGTACATCTGTCAGCAGGTCTGTCACCTCAAAAACCTTCGTTACCCGCTTCAGTGTCTCCGTCAGGCCCTCATGGTCCTGCGCCACCACCGGCAGGGTCAGAATATCGTTGTACAACACTTCCCCTGCTGTTTTCGGTGTCATCACCTCAATCTCACGGCCGGGGCTATGAACAATCACTTTCTCCAGCTGGCCGATTTCAGAACAAATCCGTACATTTGGCATATTCATCCTCCGGGTCCCTGATGTCAGTATGAAAATTGCCGGCCCACAAGCTCCGGTCTGCCCTCATCATACCAAATGAACCCATTTGCAGCAAAAATGCGCCTCAGAAATCGCAAATAAAGAACGATGAATATTTCACGGAACAACAGAAAAGTGGACTCGGTATTCTATATGTTTTAATGATTTAAAATTTATATCTATTTGTGTTTTTTATGTGCAAAGGTAAAAAATGGCGTCCCCAAGGGGATTTGAACCCCTGTCGCCGCCGTGAAAGGGCGGTGTCCTGGGCCAGGCTAGACGATGGGGACGCAGGTAAAAAATGGTGAGCCCAGATGGGTTCGAACCATCGACTCCCTGCTTAAAAGGCAGGTGCTCTACCAACTGAGCTATGGGCCCGCACTGTGTCAAAGAGCATTGTCGGTTTGAGCCGACAGCTATGAGATTGTAATGAGCATCACCGGCTTTGTCAACAAAAAACTTCCCATTTCCCGGCTTTCAGTCCGTGGACGGTAATACCGGAAGTTTTGAACTGAACTGGTAGAGAATAATACCCGCGGCAACCGCCACATTCAGGGATTCAATGGCGCCGGTACCCGGTATGGTGATACGGACATCTGATAGTTCCCTGAGCTCTTCACTGACCCCACCGCCTTCGCTGCCCATTATCAGGGCAAAAGGCTGGGACGGAGCCACGGTTTCCAATGATTCTCCTTCCCTTGTATCTGCTACATAAATGGTGCGGCCGGGTTTTCCCAAATGGAGGCCCAGTTCCTGTTTCCCCAGCCTCAGGACCTGCAGGTTGAATGTGCCGCCTTTGGCTGCCCGAAGGGCCCGAAGAGAAAATGGGTCTGCACAATCATCGTTCAGCCACGCGGCTGTGACACCGAACTGGACTGCACAACGAAGGATGGCACCGACATTTGCCGGGTCCTGTACGCCGTCCAGAACCACAACCCGTTCGTCTTCCCGTTCTGTGTCTGGAACCAGAGCAGAAAAAATGGCAATGAAACCGGAAAATGACGCCATATCGGAAATGGGTGCCAACAATGATTCTTTCACTTCGGCCGGATAAAATTCTTCCAGAAATGGGAGAGATGTACAAGAATAGACGTGTTCCGGCCGATATCCGGCTTTTACCGCTTCCTGAAACACATCGGCATCATCAACCAGAAACTGGTTCATACGGCGACGGTACTTCCTGTGCTTCAGCTTTTTCAGTGTCTTAATGGCAGGATTGCCGGGAGATGAAATCATAATTCCTCCAATACGCCCATTGAGCGTCCTCTTCTCAAGCTCATGTAAATAGACAGCCGTTGACCGGGGGTTTCTTTCTCCAGGTCTACGACCCGGATCATTTTTGCAAATTCCTTATAATCCGGTAACAAGTCAATGAGCTGATTGTTTGCGCCAAGAATCAAGCCACTGTTAAATTCAGTGGCCGGGTCATCCAGAAAAATGGAAAGGGGAAAGATATTCGCCTCTATCAGGTCCAGGTAAAAATGGGTTCCATAGGACACATCCGATGAAAAGCCACTCTCTTTTTCCGCAAGTTCCACTAAAACTGCACAGTTATTGATATCTCCGTAACGGACATTTACACCGAGTTTGACATCACAGGTTCCCCAGCGCCCCGGGCCGAACATGGCAAAGCTCTTCGCAGGTAGTTTTCGATTCAGGAGGCCTGCTACCTTTCCTACAGCCCGCCGCAGGTGTTCTTCCTCGATACTCCGATATTGAGACGGGTCAATCCAGACAATATATCTCAATCCCCCTGCCACCCCGCAGGGGGTAATTCCAGTGGCTTTGAACAAAACATCCTCTTGTTTTCCAGGATTGGGAAGAGAAACCGGGGCCGCCCTTGTTCCCTGAGCCAGCGGACGGCATTGGAGCAGAAAGATTTTCATCTTTCCGCTCTTGTTATCAAAGTCAACTGCAAATTCAGTATCAACGTGAATACCATATCCATCTCTGAGTATCTGAAGTATCCTCTTGTACTCATCCGGAAAAGTCCCTTTCAGAACACCGTTTAGAGTGACAATTGCCCTGTTTTCCGGGGTTCGGCTGAACCAGGAATCCGTAAGATACCCATCTTTCATCAGGGACATGGCCATGGAAATTTCATCGCGACGAAAGTATTTCTCCGCCATGCTCACAGGGACAGCTTCCACCGTCCTGTTTTCCAGGTTGAGCATGTCCACCTGTTTCTGGGAATAACGGCTCAGTTCAGCCGGACTCTTTTCCGGCCTCAGTGTCGCATCCGTCAACGGAACAATCCGTGCGTAGTCATTTCCAATCCGTTCCACCGCCCGAGTTCCCAAGCCGAGAACCACTCGCAACAGGCCGTCTTTCTCGCCAATCCGGGGACTCCATTTGAACATGTTCAATGAAAATCCAACCCCTGCAATAAATGGAGCAAACATGCCATCCCGATGGCTGCCGACAACATTCTGAATCAGGACTGCCATTTTCTCGTCGTAATCCACCAGATTTTTTTCCTTACGATATGTGATAACGTCTGGAGAAAACACGGACGCATATACAGTCTTGATCGCACTGAGCATTTCTTTGAGGTTCTCTTCCGGGTTCCTGTTATTGGCCACAAAAATACTCTCATATTTCCCGGCAAAAGAGCTCTGCATGTTATCTTCGAGAAGAGAAGAGGAACGTACCACCATAGGCATGCCCCTAAACTTGTTCAATAAATTACTCAGTTTCATTGTCACGCCAAGAGGGAAGCGATATTGCTGAATCTTTTTCTTTAGGGCTTCATACTCTTTTTCTACCTGCTCCACCGGTTTGTATTTCTGAACCTGAAAGAACGGGCATTCATTTTCTTCAAAAAACTGGTAGAACACGTCAGAGCCAAGATAGTAGCACGCAGGAATGGAAACCTCAGGTACGGTTTCATCTTTCTCTCTTGCTCTTTTGAGCATGACATACGCCAACAGCATCCCCGCAGCTTTTCCACCTACTTTTCCGGTACCTATAATTCGTGCTTTAATTTCCTGAAGGTCATTGAAAGTAAAAAACTTCTTTGCGATACCGATAAAATCCAGCCGTTCACTGATGAAATTTCGAGTCATATCTACTCTCAATTTTTCCAGTTCTGCATCATCCTGGTGGCTTTCCCCGCCTTCCCCAGTTTTTAATTGTTCTATTTTCTCCTGTAATTCAAAAGGAGAATCCTCCATGTCCATCATTTCCTGAAGTTTCAGATTTAGAAATTTTATATCATCTACTATTTCGATCATTTTTGAGAGAGAGAAATTGCATGCAAAGTAGTAATCAGTTAGCTGATTCAGATGCTCTCGAACCCGGGTTTCCCACCTTTCGGATGATTCTTGAGCGATTGGGTCAATTAACCCCTCCATACCCTGGTCTTCTCTGGCCTTCCTCTTGGCTTCGGATTCCAGAAAATCCTTTGATATGTTAAATTGTTTCCATAAAAGACGTTTCATTTGCCTGCGTATCCGATCTGCGAGGACCGGATAGCGCCGGATCATTCGACTGACTATAAATGCTCGTGTTTCGCATTCTTTTCCCACTACCCAACCTCCATAAAAGACAGTTTCATTGTACACGAAACTTTGGAAAACAACAGCACCGGGCTTGAAGAGGGACATGAAGCAAGTGGGGAACAAGTTAAAGCTGGCGCTCAGATAAGATAGATAAAATGAGAAGAGATTGACCTATCTCGTCCTGACTGAGTTGAGGGAAGGGAGTAGGACTATAATTTGTTTCCCCCACTTAAGCTCAAATTCAGTCTTACACTTGCCCTTCAGTAATCCTGATACATTACCTTGCAACGATTTTCATAGGGAAGGAAAAATAACCCTGAACCACATCATCCAGCGTCAGAACGTCCACTGCACGAAACTCTTTCCACTTTCCTGTCCTTGGGATATGAACGCCCTGCATTTCAACCGTTTCCATCACCGAACCCGGAAGGGATGACTGAACAGATTCTCCCATAAAGAGAGCCGATGTTTTTTCCGTAAGTCCTACATAGAGCTTGCTGTTCCGAAGAAAAGCATTTACAAGTCGAATGAACCCGTCCAGACTCTCAATTTTTTGTTTCAAAACCTTGGATTCCCGCTTCATGATGGAAAATCCGTCGCCAATTTCCACATGGTAATCACCAGGCTTCATATTTGCAGGAACGGCAAGGGTGATGTTTTTGATAAACAAATCCCGCTGATATGGCTTTATGTAAAGTTGAAGGTGAACAGTTTCACCGGGATGAACCCGGACTCCGGATGACTTTACCTTCACCAGCTGGGCCAGCCGTAACCGTTCCGAATAATTCAGGTTCAGGGTAATCCCTTTGATATGAACTGAATCATAGGGGTTTTGCAGTACTGCCTGAACCAGCGAGGTAACCTGGCCACTGATTCCAGCCATTGAAGTGCCGATGACCATGGCATTAAGCTTCAGGGGAGGATGCCTGTCAATGTCAATGCGGCCTCTGAGGTTAAAAGTGTGCAGGCCCACTGTTTCGCAGGCAGTGGTAAGGATGGTATTGACAGCCAGATTGGTTAGATAAGGTGTCAACAGAGGATGCTCGGCCAGTTCCACTGAGTAGCTCGTGGATCTGTCCCCGAAATTAACTTTGACAGTCATGGGAATCATGTCCGCCTTTTCTCCGACAATCCCGAGGATAGCAGCGCTGCGGTCTTCCACAATAGTCCCCACTTCGGCCCCGATGGCACCCAATTTATTGGAACTCTTCAGGGAAGGGTAAGTAGCCAGTATGGTCGCAGTATGCATGGGGACAGAGATGCTGCCCAGCCCGAACATCGGATGGCCGAAAGCGAGCACATAATTTCCATCAATGGACGTAACCGTTCCGATTGCATAAAGGTTTAAATCACCCCGGGTCAATGCCACTGCAATGGCTCCTCCGGGTTTCAAGTGTTTCGGTGCATCTGTTGCTTCTCCGGCAAAAGAAGCGGAACCGGCGGAAAACGGCAGGCTACGGAATCCTGAACTGACAAAATAGCCCCGGCGAAACGCGTCCTTCAGTTCTTTTGGCAAAAAGCTCTTTAAGTCCGGATTCAAAATCTTACTGATATCAGGGATCTCTTCAAACCTCAGAGAATGCTCATTACCCCTGGTGCCATAAAGACGGGTAACCGACTGCATGCTTTCAATGGGCGTGAGCCCCCCAATGGGTTCTTGCCCGAATTCCCAGCCAAAGGAAATGGCACCGGCCAGCTTGCCTTCAAAATAAACCGGGCTTCCGCTCATGCCGGCAATAATACCGGCTTTCTCAATTACCGGGCCGCCACAGCGCACCAGGACACGGTTTTCCCCCGGTGTCTGGTTCTGAAGCAGCCCCAGCACCTCCACTGGAAATCTTTCAATGGTATTCCCTTTGAATACAGTCAATCCATAGCCTTTCATGCCTTTGTGAAGTTGTGAAGAAATGATGGGTTCAACGGCAAATGACAGTGATGAAATCAGAAAAAGCGTGAAAAGCAATATCTTTTTCATTTGTTTCCCTCTTTCGCAGTAATGACTGACAAGGCACCGGGAATCAGCTCCACATGGACCTTTCCGCTGACCGTAATCCGAATCCCATCCACGTGGGCGTCAATTACTTTATCATAGAGATCCAGTTCCACGTCCTTCGATCGGAAGAAACGGAACCCCTTGTGTTTCAGGTGTTTCTTCCGGGAAACCAGATACAATAACCAGGGGCGGGCAAAATGGTTGGTTCCGGGTACCACAACCACATCCATGAGGCCATCATCCAGCCTCGCATCCGGTGTAATATAAAACCCACCGCCGTAGGCCTTTCCAATGGACGCCACAAACATGAAAATGGGCTCCGACATCCGCGCCTTCTTGTCAGAACGGATATGTGCGGCGAAAGTCCTGTAGGTCAGCAAATGCCGGGCAACACCGGCGTAATACGGGTTTTTCATATGGTTCACTTTCTGAGCCGTCACCACCACTGCACCGTCGAACCCGATACCGAGATTATTAAAAAAATAATGCCCATCCACCTTTCCGCAGTCACTGTGAATCACGCTGTAATTTCCCGAGAGAATCAGGCGAAAAGCGGCTTCCGGATCCCTCGGTATCCCGGCACTTCGAATAAAATCA
>Ga0190303_1000803_pt1 | contig 13000 bp, 9 predicted proteins | sample 48700701_MG_FD_161672 | JGI IMG/M metagenome (GOLD analysis project Ga0190303, IMG submission 161672) | Hydrothermal vent sediment bacterial communities from Southern Trench, Guaymas Basin, Mexico - 4870-07-0-1_MG | ecosystem: Environmental > Aquatic > Marine > Hydrothermal vents > Sediment ...
ACTATCTTGGCATGGCATGAGGGACAGAACCAGCGCCCCCTGCAGGAAAAGGCGAGAAGATATTCATGGTGGCATTCCGGACATCGGACCCTGGCGAAGCCCTGCTTCAGATCGCCGCATTAATCACGAAATCACGAAGGTACGAAAGCACGAAAAAACAACGATACCTTATACTCGACTTTGGCCATTTTTACCTAACTTATTGATATAATTGAACTTTATAAAAATAGCATCAAATATTAAAATACCAGTAATACCAACGAGTTAGCCTTTTGAGAATAACAAGAAATTCAAAAATGGCCAAAGTCGAGTATAAATAAAGGATTAAAACTATTTATAACGTGCTTCAGCTAACACATCCATTGCCCCTCACTGTTCAGACATAAACTCAACAATTCCACTATCTCATAATTGCATTTCTCGAAAAAAGGGGCATTATAGAAATACAATGAGAAGTCTAAAAGGAGAATAAAACAATGAAAATATTTTTGACAACAGTTTTATTGGTAATGGTGATTATGTTGGGATTTACTGGAATTAGTGAGGCGCAGGATTGTAGAGAATTAATTGGAACGTGGAATATAAATGCAACAGTCACTTCTACTGAAATCGAAGGTTCTATAGATATTGGAGAGACAGATAAGACCATCTTTAATTTTTCTAACGTAGAAGATGATGTTGCTGTCGGATATGAATTTCATGATGAATGTCCTGACGGGGATCGAATCAATGGTATTTGGAACCCGACTCTTGGACAATATGTTATTTCTTGGCCATACATTACAGTTACATGGGATCATAACGGCGAGGAATTACCTTATGTCTCAATTTTTTGCTATTGCAATATAGATGGGGATCATATGTATGGCGAACTTGATTGTATTTATTTTAAATGCCACATTGAAGGATTGAGAGTCCTCGGTACAGAGTGGGTCCCGCTCTGTACAACAGATCAACCATATTTTAACATAGACACACATATCTTATCTTTGCCGACTGTTTGTATAAATGGCGAAACATATGAAGACATAGCTGTGATATTAAATTCAGATGGAACTTGGGGAATAGCAGAATAATCTAAAGCTGAGCTGATAGGATTTGCTGACAAGAAATCGCTTTTTGCGATTTAGACTGAAACAGCACTCCCAGGCACCACACACTAGCTCGATCGAGCCTTCCAAATCCCTCCATACTGTTTCTTGTTATTCGCTAATTTGAAGTATGGACCTGTGGGGATGTATTGTCAAATTTAAAAGATGGTCCGTCGAGTAGAGAAAAAAATTAGATTATTGTCAAATTTTGGGCCTGTTTCGAGGCATAAATGGCACCAGGACCTGGACGGGATCAGAAAATCCTTGTTAATTAAGAGGTCAGGCCGCCGCCCTCACCTGATGTAAAATATAAGACCTATTTACTCGCTTGTATCTCACAGGTCAGGTCTCAGATAGCATATAAATTGGTACAGGATTATGGAATCCCCTTCCGATGATAGAAAAACTCAAATCAGCCTTTCTATCCATTTCTTAAACATGACGTTTTAGAGTATTATGAGATCTAACGAAATTCCAGATGTCAAAAAACCGGAAGCTTAATTATGTAATTATTTTTACTAGTCATTAAGAAAATATGAAAAGCATTCTCGTTAGCTGGATAGGCTTTACTGATATTAGCTCATCAAAGGGCACTAACAGTGCCGGGCTTGGTCCAATTGCCCAGGCTTCAGTTGATCGCAGATATGATGAAATTAATCTCATTAGTGACCTGCCACAACAAACTGCTATAAACTATGTTAACTGGTTGAAAGTCCACACTTCAGCTCCAATAAATCTTCACAGCGAAAAGCTTTCCGGGCCAACTAACTTTGGCGAAATCTATAAAGCCGCGGTGATAGTTGTCACAAGAATACAACAAAAACATGGCCGGAATTTTTCGCTTACGTTTCATCTCAGTCCCGGTACACCGGCAATGGCTGCAGTATGGATTATTTTGGCCAAGACTCGGTTCCCCTCTGAACTGATTGAATCTTCTCGGGAACATGGTGTTGTAAGCGTATCTGTACCTTTTGATATTTCCGCCGATTTTATACCAGATTTGCTGCGCCGCCCTGACAGAAAACTGGAAAAGCTGGCTGCCGGCCTATCAATAGAAGCTCCGGAATTTGAAGACATTATCTATCGCAGTGATGTAATGAAACGTATTATACTTAAGGCCCGTCGCGTTGCACCTCGTTCCATCCCTGTTTTGATAGAAGGGGAGAGCGGGACCGGTAAGGAACTCCTTGCCAGGGCGATTCATAAAGCCAGCCCCCGAATGAATAAGGCCTTTATTGCAATTAACTGTGGGGCAATCCCAGCGGAACTTATGGAGTCGGAACTTTTCGGACATGAAAAAGGTTCATTCACGGGTGCCACCAGGGACAGGCCAGGATATTTTGAGGCTGCAGAAGGCGGTACGCTTTTTCTGGATGAAATTGGAGAACTTCCTAAGAAAATGCAGGTAAAACTGCTAAGGGTACTTCAAGAAAATGAAATCAAACGGATCGGCGCCGTTACTACGAAAAAAGTTGATATAAGGATAATTGCGGCAACCAACAAAGATATTGTTGACGAAGTAGCGTCTGGCTCATTCCGAGAGGACCTGTTTTACAGGCTGGCGGTTGCCGTGCTGAAGCTTCCACCCTTAAGGGATCGTGCCGGAGACTTGAGCCTGTTGATTGATAAACTGCTCGGCCAAATCAATCAGGAAAGCGCTATCGAACCCGGGTACAAAGATAAGAAAATTTCTACCAGAGCAAAAAATCTTATGCTTCAGCATTCGTGGAGAGGAAATGTTCGGGAACTTTTAAATACCCTGCGGAGGGCGGCAGTGTGGACTTCGGGAAATACAATCCACTTAGAGGATATCGAAGACGCCCTTTCGCCTTTATCCGCCGCTGATAACAATGACAAAAAGATCCTCAACCGCCCGATTTCCGGGGGAATCAACCTTCCTGATATCCTCAAAAATGTAGCGGCCCATTATCTGAAACGGGCACTTGAAGAAACACATGGTAATAAGACTGAGGCCTCCAAGTTATTAGGGTTATCGAACTATCAGACACTTTCAAATTGGCTTAAAAAATATGATGTGAATTGATATGGCACGATCGGTGCAGAGACACATATTTCAGAAATGAAAAATCACCTTTTCAAAAAAACTTTGATCAAAAATGATAGGTTTGATCACAGATACTGAGGGCCATAAATGAGCATAAAAAGCATTACCATTGAGAACTTTAAAGGCATTCGGGATAAGGTAAAGATTGACCTCAAACCCGTGACCCTTTTGTTCGGACAGAATAGCGGGGGTAAAAGTACGATTATCCAGGCGTTTCACTATGCGTGGGAGGTTATGGTTCGGCACAACCTTGACCCCAATTTTACAGAATTGGGAGGCAAAGAAATAGATTTGGGCGGTTTTGAAAATATTGTTTATGCACACGATAAAACCCGATCAATTTCGCTTCGCTTTGACCTTGATCTTACTGATAAGCGATTGCCAATATATATTGATCATGAACATAGGTTTTTGGCTGAATCAACATGGAAATTTGGACATGAAGATATATTTTGCTGGAGTATTGATTCAAAAAATATTTCAACTGCCTGGGTTCAAACAGAGATTTCATGGAACCAAGCCATTGGCAGGTTTGAAGTATCTACATATGAAGTGGGCCTAAATGAAGAATTAATAGCAAGAATTCAGGTACCGCCGAGGGACGATCGCGCAAAGATTGTATACATAAATTTTCTGCACCCTCTCTTAACTTCGGAAAAAGAGGAGATTAAGAAGGCCTTGGAAAAAGTATTAGATGAGGAAGGATCAAAGGGCTTCGGCTATGAAATGATAAAAGATTTCAAAGAATTAATCGATGAATTATCAGGAAAATCGGAATTATGGCTTGATCAAAAGGTCTTCCCTCCTGACGAGTATGAAAGGCTTTCTGAAATTACCGATAAAGTGAAAGAATACGATGAGGAATATAAAAAATTATTAGAACGGTTTATTGCTAAATTTCTACCAGGAGCCCTTCCTAATGGGAAAGAAGCTAAGGAAGAACATGCAAAAGAGGCACATGATGAGTTTGATAAGAAAGAAAAGGCTTTGAAGTCAAAATATGGAATATCAAATTACGACTTTTATGCAGCTTTTGCCCCTTATGATTTTCTTTTCTTTTGTTTGGATCAATTAGGACTAAAATCTACAATTGGTGATTTAGATATAGGCATAGGGAAAGGAGATGCCTTGCCGAACTTTGAAGATAATTATGGCCTCAAAATTGAGATTGATTCGTCAGATAGAGATAAGATTTTGAAGTACGATGATTCTTGGATTGAAGAAGGATTGCGTGCTGCTATCTCTCAATTTGTCGTTGGCCCAGGGAAAATTCTGCGGGATGAATTGAAAAAATTACACTACTTAGGTCCGATACGAAGTCGGATACCACGCGATTATGTGCCCAATCGCTTCATTGAAGACTTGAACTGGGCTGACGGAATGGTTGCCTGGGACGTTCTTCATAAAGAAGATAAGAAATTTATAAGGCAGGTTGATAACTGGCTGGCAGACCGTCTGAATAGCGGATACCGCATGATTCGAAAATCATACAAGGAAATAGATACCTCCGAGGTCGAGTCTGAAAATACTAATTCGGAAAAAATTGTACAACAATTTAACTCCGCACCGATCAAAACCCGTCTTTTTTTGAAAGACGAAAAAAATGGCGTTGAAGTTCAACCGCCTGATGTTGGGACCGGGATATCTCAAGTTTTACCGGTTATTGTTTCAGCCCTTTATTTCAAAAAAGGTATTGTGGCGATCGAGCAGCCGGAGCTTCATATCCATCCGGCCTTTCAGGTAGCGCTCGGGGACCTATTTATCCGGCAAACCAAAGAACATCGTGATCTGAAATTCCTTCTTGAAACGCATAGTGAGCATCTCCTGTTGCGCATGCTGAGAAGAATTAGGGAAACTAGTGAAAATGAACTTCCTCCTGGTACCAAACCACTTCTTCCGGAAGACCTGGCAATTTATTTTGTAGAAAAGGATGAGAACGGAATCGTAATTTCTTCAATTCATGTTGATGAAGAAGGCGATTTTATTGACCATTGGCCCCAAGGGTTTTTTGGTGAACGCGCCAGAGAGTTATTTTGATGATCTACGAATATGCCTTGGAGCCCGACCTGGTCGCTACCTGGGGCGAGCGCAATAATTACCGTTTTTTCATACGGCAGTTCGAATTTGGGCAAGGCCGACTTGTTTCCCGCTATCCGAAGTCCTGGGCACGCCGTGTATGGGACAAATTTGAAACTGGCACTGAAATTGAGCGGAAACGCTTGGAAGAGCTCCTTCAGCAACTGAAGCAGAGGATGGTGAAGCGAAAAAATTTTCGTTGGGATGGGGGGAATGACTATTGGATTGAAAATGCCCTCTTAGAACACCAAAGACATCACTTTTATGCAATTCTTGCCCAGGAAAATCCTGATAACCGCCGTTTTATCATTACAGATCGTAAATTGGATGAAAGAAACGACCTCTGGGATGTGCCTCATGGTAAAACTGTAAATCGAAAGGCCACAGACATGGCGAAGGCCGTTGCCGGGACGCTCAGCTGTTGTAAGTGGGCAAGATTTATTGATCCACACATATCGCCTGGCTCGCCTCAATACAAAAAATCCCTTTCTGCCTTCCTGAAGCTCTTATGGCAGGAGCGCCCTGTTGGCCCTCCTGTATCGGTTGAGATTCACACTAAACGTCATAACGGAACCAGGGAGTTTTTGTTGGATTCTTATAGGAAGATTCTCCCAGCCGGTATGAGAGTGACACTTTATCAATGGAAGGAAAAGCCCGGCGGAGCAAAGCTCCACAACCGGTATATTTTGACAGATCTCGGAGGAATATCCTTTTACCATGGGCTGGATGAAGGCAAGGATGGCGAAACTGACGATATTAGTAGACTTGACCTTAAACAGTATGAAAAGCGCTGTGCTCAATACAACAGGGATACCTCAGCTTTTGACCAAGCCGAAGAACCATTGGAATTAGGCGGAGGCTGAAGTTGCAAACCTTTTTTAGTTTTTTATCTTCATCTTATTTTCATTCATCCATATCTTATGATGTAAAAGCAGCGACTTCGGCCGTTCTCTATCAACTTCAAAAAGGTTCTCTTATCATCTGTCCTCGGGTTCCAGATTTCTGAAGGATAACGAGAAGACCGGAGTATAATGCAAGGGGTTTAAGGTCCCCGGAAGTACAATATCACAATTAACTCAGCGCATTTTAATCTTTGTTAAGGGGCACATGTCTTGATCGCATATTGTGGGATATTAGAGGACGGAAGTTGATCGTCACCAGTCGAAAATGCAAAGTTTCATATCATATCGAGGATTCTCCCATTAAAGAGAAAGTCGCCAAGGTTCATTGTTCGAACTGCAAGCACACATTCAAAGTTTTTCCTACCAAAATATCAAGAAATGTAGCCAAACCAATGGCAGTGCCCGCCACCTCCTGTTTTGGTCATCAGGTCCCTGCACAAAAAACCCTTCGAAATACACCAATAGACGAGGCGTATGAAGGAACTGCGGGGCCTTTGTGCGAAATGGTAAGCGAGGAGGAGTTAAACTACATTGAAGAAAAGGCCGCGACAATAATTTCGGAGAGAGAAGTTTATTCATGGAATGTTGGTTCAGCCGATTTCCTGAAAGAAAATCTGGAACAAAAAGCTCAGATTAAGACCCAATACTGCCCCGAAGAAAGGGAGAGAATAGACCAGGTTGATTCAGAAACTGATCTTTCCGAAGCTTTTGAGTCAGAGTTAGCGACCGAGCCATTTGATGCGCTATTAGAATTATTTAGACTTGGTGAGATGGAGGAGTCTAACTTACTAGAAAGTAACGATAAGTATAGTTCTGAATCGCATTTTCAGGATGCCTGCTCTAATGATGATTTTTCTCGATCCGAGGAATATGATTGGCGAGAATTTGAGTATGAGCCTGATGATTTTGATAAAAAGATTAGTAGGGAAGAATTTACTGATGTTGACATTGATAGGATTACGCGAAATGAGCGTGCCTTCCAACTCGCGGTAGAGCTTGGTGATAAGTATGGTTGTAGTAAAAAAGGTGTTAAATTGTTGGCCGAGATCCTAGAAGAACTCGGGTGGTCTGCTACTAAGAAATCATTAGAACGGGAATTACAAAATGGCATGAAGCCAGAGGATCTCGAAATGGCATCAGCTATCCGTGAGATTTGGAAGGAATACCCAGAATTTTCAACAGCCTATTGGGGAAATCATGGAGATCGAAGCACATCCCTTTCACACCGATATCTAAATTTGAGTTGGCCGGCAGCGCTTGCATTTGTTCGGTGTTTTGACTCGTATCCTGATCCAGTGGAGATCGAAGATCTTTTTCTTGAACTCTATCACCGCTGGATTGCAAATCCTTCTTTTCAACCTCAATCCTCTTCGTTTTACGCCTACTTGCGTTACCATTTTGGCCTTGTTCATGGCTCCCTTGATATTATGCCAGGCTTGATATTTAAAGAGGACATGTCGTTGTCGAGCGAACTCCATCCCGCGCGCAATGAGAGCCAGCTTTTGCCAAGCTATCTAAAGAATTTGAATCTATAGCGCCCACTCAGGACGATGCCTGATCATTTTTGAAAAGAGGTTATGATGAATCATTTAAACCAGTCTCTTCCTCAGGTCGGTACTTGGATTACTCGGGAAGGCCTGGATGGTCCAGGGGTTGTTGAAAAAGTAACACCTAATCATAATGGCAAAGAGGTTTTGGTAAGGTGGCTTAAGTCCAAAAAAGTTGAGTGGGAGCGGGCAAATAAACTTCGGTGTGGCTTTTTTATTGGAATGGAAGTCCAAGACGTTCCATTATCTCGAACCCGAGTGACCTTAGGAGAAGGCGTTGTCCTGGAAAGGAGGAGAATCGGCAATCGTGACCAGGTGCTCGTTGAGTTCCCGGAACGTGGAGAGTGTCTCTGGTTGCCATACCAGAACCTAAAACAAATCAAGGGGGTACAACAGAGGTTTGAATTGGGACAGACCGGGTCGGCAGGCAATGCTGAGCGTTTCCGGCTCAGGTGCTTAGCGCATGCAATCGAGATGTGGAACGAAAATACCGGCTCTCTATCCCGCCTTGATATAGATCCCCTGCCGCACCAGATTCATCTTGTGCACCACATTCTCGCATCAGGCAACCTAAATTGGCTTATTGCCGACGATGTTGGGCTCGGGAAAACCATTGAAGTGGGTATGCTGTTATCCGCTTTAAATCGGAGAAAGGCTTTCCGTCGGATTCTTGTAATCGCGCCAGCCGGGCTAGTTAAGCAATGGAAGGACGAGCTACACTACAAATTTGGAATGAGTGATTTTTACATCTATGGGGAAGATTTTCAAATAAATGAGGTTCGAAATTGGAAACTCTATGAGCATGTTATCGGATCTATTGATCGATTCAAATCTGAAAAACATCTTTCAAAATTAATGCAGGCTGGAACATGGGATATTGTCGTTTTTGATGAGGCACATCGTCTTAGCAGAACTCAGCCGGGCATGCATTTCAAAACTACGGAAAGGTTCAGGCTGGCATCCGCCCTGAGGAAAAAGACCGATGCGATTATCCTATTGACTGCCACCCCCCATCAGGGAAAGCAAGACAAGTTCCACGCACTTCTCGAAATTATCCGTCCGGAGTTCAAAGAAGAAATCCGCAGACTTGTTCTCAACCCGCAGATCCTTCGCCGGATGGTCATCCGCAACAATAAGGCGGATGTGACGGATTCAGAAGGCAATTTTGTTTTTAAGGGAAAAATTACGACTGCGGTCAAGGTAAATATTGGTGAAGAAGAAAAGGAATTCCACAAGAATCTGCTGAGATATCTTCGCGAAGGATATGCGGCTGGCGAAAAGAATAGCGGAAAAGTCGGGCGAACTATTGGATTTGTAATGAACATTTATCGAAAACTGGCGGCCTCCAGCCTCGCGGCCATAGAAAGAGCTCTTGCAAGGCGTTTAACGAGGCTTAGAAAAGACGCCAATAGCGGGATAAAAGATCCCGATGCCAGAGAAGGGACTGATGAGAGGTATCTTGGAGAATGGGAAGAAAGCTTTGATAGTTCAAATAAAGAATTTTTTGCTGGTGAGATTCCGATGCTTAAATCGCTTCTATTGAAATTGAGGCAACTACTTGATGCGGATCGCAAAATCGAGTCATTCTTGAATGACCTTCTGCCGTCCGTTTTGCATGATAATCCCAAAGAAAAAGTAGTCATTTTTACTGAATATAGAGCAACCCAAGAACATATTGCACACACATTGCGTAATCGATTCGGACAAAGTTCTGTATCTCTGATACACGGAAGCCAACAACATGGGGAGCGATTTAAGGCAATCGCTGAATTTGAAGATATCGGGCAATTTCTTATTTCAACAGAAGCGGGCGGTGAGGGTATTAACTTGCATCGTCGGTGCCACATCATGGTGAACTATGACCTGCCATGGAACCCTATGCGTCTGGTCCAAAGGGTGGGAAGATTGTATCGCTATGGTCAAAAAAAGAAGGTGATTGTTATTAATATCCACTCGCCTCAGACGATGGATGGCCAGATTCTTGACCTTCTTTATCATAGGATTGAACAGGTGGTTCAGGATATGTCGGTGTTGGGCGGAGAGTTCCGTCCAGGTCTTGAAGCCGAGATTCTTGGTGAGATAGCTGATGCTCTGGATATAGAGGACGTGCTGGAAAGGGCTGCCCACCTGAGTATAAAACACACCCGCGAGAGTATAGAAGATGCCCTCAAGCGTGCTCAAGAGGCGGTAGAGAAACAGCGGGAACTCCTGGAATTTGCTTCTGGCTATGACCCGGAAGAGGCCAAGGGTGAATTGAAAATATCGCAAGAACATGTGCGGTCATTCATTGAGGGTATGTTTAAGCAGTTGGGAGTTGAAATAGTAGAAACAACCCATAAGGGCGAAGTGATGAGAATCCACCTTCCTGAAAAGCTGGCAGGAGATCTCTTATTGAAGGGACGACATATTAGGATAACTTTGAATCGAGATATAGCTGCCACTCGGCCGGATATCCATATGATGGACCTGGACTTCATGCTGCTACAATACCTTATCTCGCGAGCAAAATCGTATGGTTTTGACGGAAGGGTAGCCAAATTAAGAAATATAGATGCCTCCGCTATAGTGACATCGATCTTGAGGTGGCAAAACGATCAGGGTATGAGGATGCGACAGGAGTTTGCCGCCTTCATTATTACCAAAGCGGGCATGGTGGAAACTAACCCTGAAGTATTTTCACAATGGTTGCTGGAGTATGCAAAAGATGGAGATTTTGTCGGCGACCGGAAACAGGCTAGAAATCACATTAATATCGCGATTTCAGCAATGGATCAACGCTTGTCAGAGATTAGCAATATAGATATTCATCCTGAAAACAGACAGCTAATATGCGCTGGATGGTCTTCATGATGTGACAATAATGTACTGGACGCTGACCGGGGTTACGCTGGCGCTCCATCCCAGTCAGGTAACACCACGTTGTGCCGTATAAATAAAAATGTCATAAGTGATTAAGTTGTAATGAAATGGAACAAGGAAAATAAAGAGTACTTCGGATCTATCTTTAAACAAATCAATTCTAAATTTGAACGCTGTTTTTGGCCGAAAGAGACTTGTACTGATACTGCAATCAGAGCCCATTCAATTCAAAATTCAGATGTCCTTGATTTACTCTGTGAAAACAATCACCTCATTATGCCAAAAATGGGTATTGATATTGACACAGGTCCATTTATTAAATTTGAAGAAGTAGGCAGAAATAAAGCAACTACTTTTACCGGGCTATGTGACAAACATGACAGCCAACTATTTGAGCCAATCGATAAAAATATTTTTTCTCCTCACAACCAAGAACATCTTTTTCTAATGGCTTACCGTTCAGTTTTAAGAGAGCTTCATGCAAAAATGAAAAGTGGCGTTGATATTCAAACTCAGTATATGAGAGGTGTTGATTTGGGGAGATTTAACCCCGACGTTCCTGACCCGCCGATGATGATGGCCACAATGGGGGTGGCTGAAGCTTATATGTTTTATCTTTATAAATTTTATTATGACCAAGTATATTTAAATAGAGATTTTAATAAAATTGAACATCAAGTTGAATTTATAGGCGATGTTGGACCTACAATAGCAGTAAGCTCTGTTTATAGTTACATTGATAATATGCGGCTACTTGAAGATAGACACGAGCCAAAGTGTATGGCGCTTAACATTTTTCCCCAAGATAATGGGTTGTATTTAATCTTTTCTTATAGAATGGACCAAAGAAAACATTTGTTACCGTATATTAGTCATATATTACAAGCAGAACGATTTTTCAAATTATACTTGATATCTAAGCTGGTATTAATGTATTGTGAAAATTTTGTCATGCGACCTAGTTTCTATAATGATTTGCCAGATGAACGAAAAAAGGCGATAAGAGATTATTTTATGAACAACATTTGGGGCAATAAGAATGATAAAGAAGATAATGATCTTTATCTATTTCATTAGCAAATGGCACAACAATTGGCTTAAGTCGGGCTGGCAAATCCACTGCGCTCCTTTGCCTGCCCCTTAGCTATGCCTCCGGAGAAATAGAAAATGAGTGAATTTTTACTAAAAGTATTACCAGGGATCTTCACTGCAATATTTGCTTCTTACTTGGCTGCCAAATGGTCGCTTAGAAGATTCTACTCTGAAAAATGGTGGGAAAGAAAAGACCATGCTTATGTAGATATTATTGATGCTCTCTATGATCTAATTCAATACTGTGAAATTAAGCAAGATGATTACGGGCAAGGTGCTGAATATTCGAAAGAAAAGGAAACGGAGTTTAGGCAAAGGTATAATCAAGCATATTGGAAAATCAAAAAAGTAACAGACATTGGTGCATTCGTTGTTTCACCACAAGCAGAAACTATCCTAAAAGAATTGCGTGATCGCCCAAGGCTTGAGTGGAATGAAAATCCACCATGGGAAATCTATGAGCAAGACTATAAGTACTACCGAGATGCATTGAATAAAATAGTTCAGGTAGCTAAAGATGACTTAAATGCAAATAAAGTATAACAATCGCATCATCGTGCCAAGGTTAATCCGAAGCCTTGGGAGTCCCGCCACGAGGGATGAGATTGTGATCAGGCTCAGTTCCAGCTTCTGGATTTCTCACGATTGGGCGAACAATCTCCATAATATCAGGCTTTAAAAACAGCGTTCAGCAAAACGTCACACAACCCTCAAAAATCGAGGAAGTTTACCACTGTCTATCAAGGCTGGATGGATCAACAAGATAAATTGGAACAGAACTGCCAAGATACCGGAATTCGTAAATTCCGGGAAAAGGTCAAAGAAGAAAACGGCAACAAGCTTATAATCTTTGACCAGGACCGCTACGCCATCTTTGATGCCTATGAGGTTTTTATTCTTTGCGGTCGTAATGTTCTCATGCCAACCGGAGTTCCTGAAAGAATCACCAAAGAAGATATATTGCAAAAGTACAGTGTTCAGATGGAATGATTTTATTCCTGAACATGACTGCTCTTTCCTAAAATTCCCTTCTTACCTTTTTTGAGCACGGTGGTTGTTAATGACAATCTGCCGACCTTGTTATTTGGGATGGCTCCACCACGCTGTGATATACACAAAATATTTGTGTAACACAGAAGAGAGAAAAGATTCGTAGGGTCGGCCACCGTGCCGACCCTACATACTGCCCACCGAATAAGGCTGTTTGGATCCACAAATAACTCGTTATACGATCACGGATTATTGAACCGTCCCCGTTCTTCGAATTTTATACCCCAGCAACCATTTGCGTCGTTGCCTTCTCAAGATGATAAGATGATAAGAGATGATAAGAAGATGATAAGGATGATAAGGATGATAAGAAATTGC
>Ga0190303_1000804_pt1 | contig 12998 bp, 13 predicted proteins | sample 48700701_MG_FD_161672 | JGI IMG/M metagenome (GOLD analysis project Ga0190303, IMG submission 161672) | Hydrothermal vent sediment bacterial communities from Southern Trench, Guaymas Basin, Mexico - 4870-07-0-1_MG | ecosystem: Environmental > Aquatic > Marine > Hydrothermal vents > Sediment ...
TAATTCGCCACTCGACATCTTTTTCATCACCGGCAAATTCAAGCCACTCACCCTCAGGTGTAATTACATACCATTTCTTTTTTGTTTCTGACCAAACCATAGGATTGCCCTGATAATAAGGTTTTTTAACTATCTCTTTTGGTTTTAGCCTATCTAATTCTAACCATTTTTTAAAGACAGTTTCAATTGCATAATCAAGGCCTCTTGATTTTGCCCACTCAGCCACAATGTCAATCGCTTTTTTTGCCTTCTCAATACTACCTGCAAGTTCCAACAGCTGTTTTGCTGGCCTCGTGTATCTGGAATAGATTATCTCTCTTTTTCTTGCCTTTTTTTTTAGTTCATCTAATTTAACCCCCTTTGTTTTAAAGTAATGGGTAATAATTTGCCTGATAGCAGTTTCTTCTTTAAGTTCCAAATGGTATTTAATCCTTCTCTTTTTTAGATATTCCTCAATTTTTTTTGCAATACTTTTACCCACTCCTTCTATTTTTTCAATTCCTTTCAGCCCCTCTTTTTTATAAATTTTTTTAATGTCTTCGTCCAATTGCCTTATAGCAAAAGCGGCTTTTTTGTAAGCCTTTGGCTTATATGCAACGCCTTTAATTTCTAAAAGATAAGCAATCTCATCTAAAATTTTTGCCAGTTCCTTATTTATATTTTGTTTTTCTTTATTCTCCATACTTTTTCGCTCCAAACTTAAAAATCACAAATCTTTCTTTTGTGGGGTCAATTCCTGCCTTTTGACAGGTGATTAAAATTTGTTTTTCAATTGAATCTACTCCTTCAAGATCTGGCAAAAGCAAGGCAGATTTTGGAGAATCTATTGCTTTTATTAAAATGCCATATTTTTTTGGGTTAAGTTCTTCTAAACTCTTTATAGGTTTTGGTTCTTCCAAAATATAGACCTCATAGGTTAGATAGGGGAGTTCCTCCTTTTGAATTGGCAAAAATCTTGGATCTTGTGAGGCTGAAATTGCATTTGAAATGATTTCTTCTGCTATATTGTTTTTAGTAGGAAGGTAAGTACCGATACATCCTCTTAGTTCTTTGTTTTTATGAATGCTTACAAAAACCCCGCTTCTTTCTTTAAAGAATTTCTCAGGTAAATCTTGAGGAGGTTTAAGAATTTCACCTTCCTTTACATATTTTTCTACAGCCAAACGAGCCAGTTTTAAATAAAAATTCTTCATATCATTTTAGTATAAAATTTGGAAAATTTAAGGTCAAATAAAAAAGGAGCCGTTTAGCTCCAACAAGAAAAGGTGCTAAATAAAGGTACTAAGGAGGTTGGGAGGGAAAGGATAACCTTTCCCTCCCAAAGCGGGCAGCGATTTTAGCAGCTGCTCTTTTATTATACCTTATCTAAATTTATATTGTCAAGGCCATGTCCTGGTCACTATGATATCATCCACCTAGGGGAGGTTGAAAAAGCTATGAAAGGAAGATATTCTGGGAGGCATATGACTGTATATGGACATATTCTTCCCAAAGCTTCTTCTATTGCTCTTTGGTATAAAAGGTCAGCTAATTTATCAAATAAGGCAAGAAATAGATTAAAGATTATTGACTGGTATTATTCTCATGGAGAGAATATCTCTCTAACCTCAAGACATTTTGGAATTCAAAGATCTACTCTAAGAAGATGGAAAAAAAGATTAAAGAAAGAAGGTTTGGTTGGGTTAAATGATAAATCAAAAAGACCTCATCATTTAAGACAGCCCTCTACTTTATCTGAGATACAATTGATGGTAGTTAAAATCAGAAAATCTAATCCTTTTTGGTCTAAATACAAAATATCTGCATACTTAGAACAACAAGAAGGTATTAAAATTCATCCAAGCACTGTGGGTAAGATATTAAAAAGAAAAGGTCTTATCAATAAGAAGATATCTCAAAAGAAGAGAAAGGCTGCTTTATCTCCTAAAAAGAGATATCCAAAAGGGTTAATTATTAAAGAACCAGGAGATTTAGTTCAAATAGATACTAAATATCTAACAGGAATTGGTGGTACAAAATTCTATCAATATACTGCGATAGATGTCTTAACCAAGATAAGAGTTCTTTCTGTATCCTCTAGTATCTCTTCTAAACAGGCAAGGAAGTTTCTTTTTGAGTGTTTAAAAGAATTTCCTTTTAGAATTAAAGCAATCCAAACAGATAATGGTTCTGAATTTTTTGGATTCTTTGATAAAGAACTAAGAAGATTAAATATTCCTCATTACTTTATCTATCCTCATTCTCCTAAACAGAATAGCTACATAGAAAGATCTCACTTAACAGATGAATATGAATTCTACAGACAAGGTAAGATGAGATCTTCTGTAAAAGGCTTATTGCTTTTGTTAAAAGAATGGCAATACAAGTATAACTATCTAAGACCTCATCAGTCTCTTGGCTATTTAACTCCAATGAAATACTTTGAGGAATTTAAGTTTAAAAAAGGTCGAATTCCTACAAGAGATTATTTAGTTTTACAGACTTAATTTTTCCTTCTTGGGTGGTCAATATCTATCGTGACCTAGACAGGCCATGAACACGATAATTGAAATTAGAAAAGGCCTTCCAAGATTTATATTTTTTCTGGGTAATCGGTTGTAATTGCGTCCACCCCCAAATCTTTCAATCTTTTAATCTCGTTTTCATCATTTGTTCCCCAGGCATCCAGAAAAAGCCCATTTTTATGAGAGAGTCTTACCAAATCTTTTGTAATTAAAGAATAGTGAACACTTATCATATCTGCTTTTGCTCTTTTTGCTTTTCTAATGATTGTCTCGGGCGCCATTTGTTTTTTAAGTCCTCCCAAAGCCACTTTTAGTAGAGGATTGATCTCTTTAAATTTTCTGGCAACCGATGGGATTTCGGTAGTCACAATGACTTGTCTTTCCATCGAGAATCTTTTTATAGCCTTATTGATTTTTTCTTCAAGCCCTTTTTCTTTTACATCGATTTTACAAGCACATTTGTTTTTAAGAAAATTTAAGGCTTCTTGTAAAGTTAAAATATGATCACCATTTTTATAGGTGATCTTTTTGATTTGTTTAAGAGTTAGTTTGTTGACCCAGCCTCGGTAATTTGTTTTTTGCTTCAAGCTTTTGTCATGAAATACGATCAATTTCTTGTCTTTTGTTTGTCTTACATCGAATTCTACTACCTCGGTATCCAAATAAAGCGCTTTTTCAAAAGCCTCCGTTGTATTTTCTGTGGCATGACCCGATGCACCTCGGTGAGCAATTTTCAGCATATTGTTTATGATAAGATTTATTGTAGCAAACCAATTTAGTACTTCAAGATCTACTTTTCCACAGGTTAAATACTTTTTAATTTAAAGTTTGCTACAAGATATCCAACTCCAAAAGGCCCTTCATATGAAAGAATTTCTGGTTCCCAGTTTAGTCCTTCCAGTACACCTAAGAGAATCAGAAGTGAGCGAAAACCACATTCTCCAGCTTCTTCCACAAGATCTTCGTCAAGGTTTATAATTTCTTGTACCTTTTTCTCTCTTAGTAACTTCACAATTTTCTCATCAAACTCTTTTCCCCTGGGCGAAAAGCCTCCAGGGGCATCATATGTAAGACGATGAGAAAGATCCCCGCTTGCCACAAATGCAATTTTTTTATTGCTTTTTTGGATGACCTTCAAAAGAGTTTGTCCTAAATAAAAATGCGTTTCTCTTGGAAGAAGTGAATAAGAAAAAGAGATAAGTTTAAAATTAAGCCCAAGGTTTAAATAATAAAGAGGAACTAAAGTTCCATGATCTAGTTCTTTTGACTCAATAAGCCCAAAAGGAATTTGTGCCTTTTTTAATTCCTCCAATATTTCTTTCAATAGATCTTTATCATTTTTAAAAGAAAGTTCTGTTGAAAAATCTCCGAACTGGGTGAAATGGCCAAAGAAATTGTCAGCGGAGTTAAAAGCAAAGACATCAGGCAAAAAGGGAGCGTGAGGAGAAACAAGGATGATTGTCTCTGGGTGAGTCTCGCTGTAAATTTGAGATATTTTCTTTAAAGCCTCAATTGTATTTTTCACCTTTTCTAAATCAAAAGGAGAACCAATTGTTGGAATAATAATCGGAGGATGGGGCAAAAATGAAGCAATTTTGAGCATATTTTTCAAAAATACGTTTATGAGAGATTACTCAAAAATTCCTTCAATTTTTGTTTGGCATTTTGGGCAGACACCATTTTTATCAAATCGTTGAATAAAATACCCCACTCTTTTTATTAATAATTCTCCGCATTTTGGACAATAAGTATTTTCGCCTTCAAGGCCAGGAATGTTACCGGTATAAACAAACTTTAGACCTTCGTTTAGACCAATCTCTCTTGCTTTAATTAAAGTTTCAGGCGGAGTGTCAGGTAGGTTTTGGAGTTTCCAAGAAATAGCTCCGCAAAATTGAGTAACATGCCAGGGAGTTTCAGGCCCTAATTCTTCTTTGATAAACTTTGCAATATTTTTAAAAATTTCTTCTTTATCATTTAAGGTAGGGACAACTAAAGTTGTCACCTCAACCCAGATATTTTTTTCTTTAAGTCTTTTTAAATTGTCTAAAACCGGTTGAAGCCTTCCTCCACAATATTTAATATAAAATTCATCTTCAAAAGATTTTAGATCAACATTAATTGCATCAAGATAGGGAGCAATTTCTTTGAAAAGTTCTTTTGAAAAGTATCCATTTGATACCCAATTATTTTTAATGCCATACTTATGAGCCAGCTTCATACAATCTAAAGCGAAATCAGAAAATATTGTTGGCTCGGTATAGGTATAAGATATAGAAGGTGCTTTGTTCTGAGAAGCTGCTTTTACTACATCTTCTGGTGATACTTCCTCGCCCCAGATATCTTTTTTATTGATCTTGGGGGCCTGAGAGATATGCCAATTTTGACAGGTATGACAGGCAAAGTTGCAACCAACGGTTGCTATAGATAAAGATTTGGTTCCGGGTAAAAAATGAAAAAAAGGTTTTTTCTCAATTGGGTCTAAATTTAAAGCACAAAGTTTTCCATAGTTTAGAGTATAGAGTTTTCCATCAATATTTTCTCTAACCCCACAAATTCCTCTTTTCCCTTCTTTAATGACACAATAATGAGAACAATTTAAACACTTCACCTTCTTTTTCTCTAAAGTTTGATATAAAAACATCTCTCTCATTCTTTTATTTTAGAACAATTTTCTTAAAAAGAGAAATTTTCAAAAAGAATTAACAAAAAGCAGTTATCTTAATTTGACAAATCTTTAAATCTGTATTATCATTAATTTGCTTCAAGTAGTAGTTTAAAAACTAAAAGGGAGGTGTTGGTTGTGTTAAGGATAGATACAGAGAGAAAGATTGCCTTTGTTGAAGGATTTCCCTTGATTCATCTTTTTACCCTTCGCTCATTCGGGAATATGGCAGTCAAATATGGGTTAGAAGCTAAAGATCATCAGAAAAAAGTCTGGTCCTATCTAGAAGAAATGGGATTGAGGAAAGAAAACTGGATCCACCTTATTCCTTCCAAAGATCCCGGTAAAATCGTTCTGAGTCCAAATAAAGGAACAGATGTCTTTGCTAACGCGGTGATCGTATTTCAACAGGGGGTTGTTCTATCGCTTTTTGCCGGAGATTGCTACCCTATCTTTGTAACAGATAAAACCCATTCCTTTTTGGCTTTGATACATGGCAGCGAGGCAGCACTGCGGAGGGGAAGGATAGTCCAAAGGACAATTAAGGATACTTCCTTTGCCTCCGGTGCCCGGCCAGATGATCTTGTCGTTGGTATTGGGCCGGGCATAAAAAAATGTTGTTACAAACGAGGATTAAAAAGAGTTGACCTTCTTGGAATGATTTTAGAGCAGATGGGGGAAATTCCGGAAGACAATATTTTTATTGCGGGCGTGTGTACTGCCTGTAGTAAATGGGAAAATGATTATCTTTTTTTCTCCCATCGACGCTCAAAAAAGACAGGAGAGCCTGAAGGAAGATTTGGTGCATTCGTTTCGCTGAAAGAGCCCTAATTTAGGGCTCTTGTTTTTTTAAGTTAATACTGTTATATTTCTATTAGAATCTTTACAGAATAAGGAGGGAAGAATGGCAGGACAACTTGAGGTAATTACTGGATGTATGTTCTCAGGTAAAACGGAGGAACTTCTTCGTAGGGTTGAAAGAGCAAAGATTGCCAAAAGAAAAGTTCTTCTTCTAAAACCAGAGATTGATACCCGCTATTCTAAAAAAGAAGTAGTTACCCATTATGGTCGAAGTTACCCATGTCTTAGAATTCCACTTGATGTTACACTTGAGACCCTTAGAAAAATTCTGGGATTCAAACTAGATGAAGCAGAAGTTATAGGCTTTGATGAAGCGCACTTTTTTGCTCCTTGCTTTGTTGAGTTGTGTAAGGGCTTAGTAGACCAAGGAAAAAGAGTAATTGTTTCAGGACTGGATCTTAATTTTAGAGGAGAGCCGTTTGGATCAATGCCTCAATTATTATGCCTTGCTGATGAAGTTATAAAGCTTCAAGCAATATGTGTCAAATGCGGGAGACCTGCTACAAGGACACAGAGGCTAATTGATGGTGAACCGGTCACTTCAGGTCCAGAGGTTCAAATTGGTGGAAGAGAAAGTTACGAAGCCCGTTGCTTAGATTGTTGGGTTGGCCCCGACGATTAAGCCGATTTTTGCCTCTAACGCCCTAGCAGGAAGCCTGCTAGGGCTTTTTTTATTTTCTTTCTTATGATAAATTGAGATAAATATGCTTCATCGAATTTTTATAGCCATCAATCTACCAGAGGATATAAAGTCAAAACTTATCTCATTTCAAAAGAAATGGCCAACTTTGCCTTGCCGTTGGGTTAAACCCGAGAATTTGCATGTTACTCTTCTTTTCTTAGGGAATTTAGATGATAATCAATTACATGAGACAATTAAAATATCCAAAGAGGTAGCCAAAAAGCACAAACCATTTTTAATAAAACTTGAGAAAATTTGTTTTGGTCCTCCTAAAAAATTTCCTCCAAGAATGGTATGGGTAAAAGGGGAACTTAATCAAGAATTGGCTAATCTCCAAAAAGACTTAGAAGATTCAATTTTTGAGCACCCTGCTTATAAATATAAAGAAAAAGAGGCAAGACCTTATTCTCCTCATATAACTTTAGCAAGAATAAAAGCATGGGAATTTAGAAGGCTAGAGGATAGACCAGAGATAGATGAGCCAATAGACTTGACATTTGAGGTAAATTCATTTGAAATAATGGAGAGCTTTCTAAAAAGAAGCGGGGCAGAGTATGAAGTATTGGAATCTATATCCTTGAAAAGCTAGGAAGGAGGTAAGATGATGGTAAGAGATGAACTTAGAAATTCGGAGTGGTTGGCAGAGCAACTGAAGTCTCATAGTTTTAGGCGCATCGCAAGAGAAATAGGTGTATCTTCCACATTGGTATGGAAAAAGGCTCACCAATTTGGGCTGGAGAGTAGATTTTCAGCACGAAAACCTCTACATTGTGAGCTAACTTCTGATCTTAGAGAAATATTAGATGGCCTACTGCTTGGAGGAGGATCTCTTATTGCAAGAGTTCCAGGCGCTGCTTACTTTACTCAAACCTCTCGTTATAAAGAGTTTCTGCAATGGATTAGTCAGATGTTAGCATCATATGATATCGAACAAAAAGGTACAATTTGCAAAATGGCTCGTAAGGGACCGAATGTAAACAGCTGGCGTTACGCCTCAAAGACATATTTCGAGTTCTATGATATACATCAAAGATGGTATAGTCATGGCAAGAAACAACCTCCTAAGGACATAGTTCTTACTTCCAAAGTCGCTTTTCTCTGGTACTTACGCGGTGGCTATCTGGAAATTGACAGAAGATGTCCACCGCGTAAGAGATCGCATATAAGAATTAGATTTTCTGTAGGGAGGTTTGCCGTTGAAGATAGACATTTCCTCGCTAGACTTCTTCAACTTCACTGTGGTATAAGGGCAATAGTATATGACACCAAAATAGTCATCCCTCAAGATTCGGTTAGCACTTTTTTCTCTTATATCAGCCATTGCCCAGGAGAACTTCAGCACATTTTTGGCCACAAGTGGATTTTGCCGCTCCCACAATGAAGTGTGGGAGCGTTTTTTTGATTGAAAAATATGCTACAATAAAACAAATTTATGAGGGAGATAAAGAAAGTCTATTTTATAGGTATAGGAGGAATAGGGATTTCAGCCCTGGCTCAATATTATTTAGAAAAAGGAGTCAAAGTTTATGGTTCTGATTTGGTATCTTCTGAGATTACCAAGATGCTGGAGAAAAAAGGAGCGAAAATTTTCATTAACTCAAAAGGCAAATCTCAAAACTCAAAACCACAGGTTAAAACTCAAAATCTTATTAAAAATTCAAATCTTGTGATTTATTCCAAAGCGGTACCTCACAGTCATCCAGAGCTTAGATTAGCAAGGAAGTTAAAAAAGAAATGTCTAAGTTATCCTGAAGCTTTGGGAGAGTTGACTAAGAGATATTTTACAATTGCTGTTTGTGGAACTCATGGCAAAAGTACAACATGCGCGATGATTGCTTTGATTCTAATAAAGGCCGGACTGAACCCAACCGTAATTTTGGGAACAAAATTAAAAGAATTTGGCGATTCTAACTTTAGAATGGGAGGAAAACCAAAACTACCCACTACCCACTACTCACTACTCACTGATAAGGTGTTACTCATTGAGGCAGATGAGCATTTTGGTTCGTTTTTAAATTATTGGCCAGATGTTATTGTTATTACAAATTTAGAGCCTGAACATCTTGATTATTATAAGAGTTTTAAAAATTATCTTCGGGCCTTTGAAAAATTTATAGACCATCTCTCAGAAAGTGGCCGGCTCGTTCTAAATAAAGACGATAAAAACATAAAAAAATTAAAAATTAAAAATGAAAAATTAAAAATTAAAAAATTTACCCTCAAACAAAAAGAGGCAAGAGAATTAAGAAAAATTTTGAAAGTTCCAGGAAGGCACAATATTTATAACGCCCTTGCTGCTTTAACTTGTGCAAGGGTTTTGGGAGTGAAAGACAAGATTTCCTTTGAGGCTTTATCAAGGTATAAAGGTTCTTGGAGAAGAATGGAAGAGAAAAAAATTATCATCGATCATTTATCATTTATTCTTGTCTCAGACTACGGACATCATCCAACAGAAATTAAAGCCACAATTTCGGCTTTAAGAGAGAAATATCCGAGAAAGAAAATCTGGCTTGTTTTTCAACCTCATCAGTATCAAAGAACTTACTACTTATTTAAAGATTTTGTTAAGGTTTTGAAAGATTTAAAAGTCCAAAAGATTATTATCCCTCCTATTTTTGATGTGGCCGGCAGAGAAAATGAAAAAATAAAAAAGAAAGTTTCTTCAGAGAAATTAGTAAAAGCAATTAACCAGAAACTTAAAAGAAAAAAAGCATTCTTTGTTCCGGATTTCAAAAAAATCAAAAGTTTTATTAAAGCATATTTTGAAGGCGATATCCTAGTTATTATGGGAGCAGGAGATATTTATAAATTATCTCACGAATTTTCCACTTGACCTTATTTTTGAAAAAGAGGTATTATAATATAATTAAAACCCCGCATAAATTAAGATCGGCCGCCTATAGGCGGGGGAAAGGTCGGAAAAAAACCTAAAAACTATATAAAAAAATGAGCCCAATGGCATCTGCAATAATTTGGATTATCGTAGGAATAGTTGTTTTGGGGGTGGTTTGGTATCTTTTAAAGAAAAGAGGATCAAGAGGAGGATCAAGCACACCCTCAGCATAAATGATCAATGGACAATATTTTTCTTCAAGGAAAGCGTCTTTTTAAGACGCTTTCCTTTATTCGACACCAAAACTATACCCTCTAGACACTTTACACAAAATAAAGAGTTTGGTATTATTTAGAGAGTGATATGAGGCTAATAGACGTTATCACAATTTTGTGTTTCCTTGTAGCCCTTTCTGTAGTAGTTTTTGATTTAATTTCAAAAAATGAAGATCTTTTAGCTCCTCTTATGAAGAATTTGATTCATTAAGATTATGTCCAAAGAGGTTCAGTCTCAACTTAAAGCCAAAAAAAGAGAAGTCTTTGGTAGAAAAACTGAATGTCTAAGAGCAGAGAACCTTCTGCCCGCTATTTTATATGGACCCAAAATAAAAAATACCCCACTTGTATTAGACTACAAATCTTTTGAAAAAGTTTGGAGAAAAGCGGGGGAGAGTTCGCTAATCAATTTAGAGGTGGAAGGAGAAAAGAAAAAATATTTGGTACTTATTCATGATATTCAACAGGATCCCCTAACAGATAAAATTATTCATGTGGATTTGTATCAGCCAGATTTAGAGAAAAAAGTTACAGCTTGGGTTCCAGTTGTAATTGTAGGAGAGGCGCCGGCGGTAAAAAACTTAGGAGGGACATTGGTAAGAAATTTAGACGAGGTAGAAGTAAGGGCTTTGCCAAAAGATTTGCCACATGAAATAAGAGTAGATGTGAGTAATCTAAAAGAAATTCATGATGAAATTTTAATAAAAGACTTGCAAATACCTGATAATGTAGAGATTTTAAAGGATCCAAAGGAAGTTGTGGTTACTGTAGCCCCACCTGAAAGAATAGAAGAAGAATTGGCCGAAGAAAAAGAAGAGGTTAAAGAACCGGAGATAATTAAGGAGAAAAAAGAAGAGGCAGAAGAGGAGCAACAAAAAGAAGGATAATTTTTGGTAGTTGATATGAATAAAAAAGTATTGCTCAAAATCTTCCTTGCCGCGGTACTGTTGGTAAGTTTCTTTTTTACATTTTTTATTGAGGCTCAAAACTTAGAAGAAAAATGTGAGCTTGAAAACGTAGATAAAGAGTGTGAAAAACTAAGCCCATCAGACTGTCAGGCGCTCTTAAATGAGTGCCTTAATTTTTATCGCAAAAAAGGAGAGTATTATCAACAAGAAGTCAAAGAGACTCAAAAACAGAGAAAAACGCTCCAAAACGAAATTCGGTATTTAGAAAATAAAATCAAAAAATTACAGAATGAAATTTATCACAACGAACTTGTTATAAAAGATTTACGCTTTCAGATTCAAGATACAGAAAAGTCTATTGACACTACTTCAAAAAAAATAGAGGAGACCAAAGAAAAAATTGCCAGAATCTTGAGGTTGATTGACGAATATGATCAAAAATCAATTATAGAGATTTTACTTGGGGAAGACAGTCTTTCAGATTTTTTTGACGAGTTAGCCGCACTTGAGAGCCTAAATTACCAACATCAGCAACTTCTCAAAAACATTAAAAATTTAAAGACAAATCTGGAACAACAGAAAGAATCTCTCTTAAAAGATAAAGAAGAACTCGAGCGGGCAGTGCTAGTAAGTTCAATAAAGGCTAAAGAAAGTCAGGAATTAAAAGAAGAAAAGGACTGGCTTCTGAAAAAAACTAAAGGCAAAGAGAAGAAGTATAAAGAATATTTGAAAGAAGTGCAGGAGAAAGCGGCCGAGATTAGAAAGAGAATTTTTGAGTTAGCCCAGGTTGCTGAAACAGAAGCCCCAAGTTATGAAGAGGCCTATGAACTTGCAAAACAAATAGAAGGTATAACGGGTATAAGACCCGCGCTGCTTCTTGGGTTGCTGGAGGTAGAATCAGCAATTGGGAAAAACGTTGGTCAATGTAATTGTGAAGGCAAGACCTATTGTAGACATCCTGATATCTCATGGAAAGAAGTGATGCCAAAAAGCCACTGGGATTCATTTTTGAAAATTACAAAAGAATTAGGATTGGATCCTCACAAAACTCCGGTCTCCTGTGCTGTAAATGGAGGGAAAGTTCAATGGGGAGGAGCAATGGGGCCGGCTCAATTTATGCCAAATACATGGCTGAAATTAGGCTATAAAAAAAGAGTAGAAAAAATTACAGGGGTTGAACCGGCTAACCCCTGGCGCATTAAAGATGCATTTTTGGCTGCTGCCTTATATCTTGCTGATTTTGGAGCAGACTCCAAAAAATTGAAAGACGAAATTGGAGCAGTTACTGCTTATTTATGTGGCACTCCTTATATGACCAAAACCTGCAAAATGGCCGGAGGTAAATGGTATAGATCAGCAGTTTTGGAGAAAGCTTCCAAATGGCAGAAATGGATTGATGAAGGAGTATTTGAAAAGTAAATACTAAATCCTAATTTCTAAATCCTAAACAAATTCAAAATTCTAAATTCAAAAATTCAAAGCCTTTAGATTAAAATTTAGGATTTATTTCAGGGTTTTTTCTAATTCCTCAACAATTGGGTCTAACTCACCTGCAAGAATTTCTTCAATATTGTGCCAAGTTTTTTTAATACGATGGTCTGTTACTCTGTTCTGAGGAAAATTATAAGTGCGTATTTTCTCAGATCGCTCCATTGTTCCAATTTGGGATTTTCTTGTTTTTTGTATCTCTTTTAATTGTTTTTCCTCTTGCATTTTTAAAAGTCTTGCTTGTAAAATCGAAAGAGCATTTTCTCTGTTTTGAACTTGCGTTCTTTCGCTTTGACAAGTAACTACAATTGAAGTTGGTATATGAGTAATTCTTACCGCCGATTCTCTTCTATTTACATACTGCCCACCTGGTCCAGAGGCTCTAAACGTTTCAATTTTTAAATCTTTTGGGTCAATTTTTATCTCTGCTTTTTTGGGCTTCTTTAAAATTACAACCGAGGCAGTGGAAGTATGAATTCTTCCAGATTTTTCAGTCTCAGGAATTCTTTGAACTCTATGAATACCTCCTTCGTATTTTAGCCTCGAGTAAGCCCCTTTACCTGTGATTTCAAATATAGCCTCTTTGATACCGCCAAGATCAGTTTTTTTTGTTTCAAGAATTTTTACTCTCCATCCTTTCTTGTTTGCATATTTTAGATACATTGAAAAAAGATCCTGAGCAAATAAGGCCGCTTCCTCTCCTCCAACTCCTGGCCGAATTTCAACAATAACTGACTCTGTTTTTTCCTCGTTTTTTGTGAGACTTTGTAGTTCTTTTTTTATAA
>Ga0190303_1000806_pt1 | contig 12993 bp, 15 predicted proteins | sample 48700701_MG_FD_161672 | JGI IMG/M metagenome (GOLD analysis project Ga0190303, IMG submission 161672) | Hydrothermal vent sediment bacterial communities from Southern Trench, Guaymas Basin, Mexico - 4870-07-0-1_MG | ecosystem: Environmental > Aquatic > Marine > Hydrothermal vents > Sediment ...
CCTTTGTGTTAAATTCTCTTCTCCTCCGCTCCTCCCCCCTCTGCGTACTCTGCGGCCTCTGCGGTGAGTCCCCTTCTATTCCCATCTTAATTCCATGATTTCAAATGCGCTCTAATATTGTTAGAGACGAACTCTCAGAGTTGCATTGTAAGCAGCTATAATTCGGCTACGGACTTCCGTCATTGCTAATGCAGCCTTTGTTCATAACAACAACACGGGTGGCAATGTCATTGGCTTCTTCACGGTTATGGGTGACGTACAGGAGGGTAAAGTTCAGCTCTTTATGGAGACGGAGGATTTCTTTTCTGAGACGAACGTTCAGTTCAAAATCAAGGCTGGATAGAGGTTCATCCATCAGGAGCACTCCGGGTTCAAGAACAAGTGCCCGTGCCAGGGCGACACGCTGCTGCTGACCACCGGAGAGCTGTGCCGGTTTTCGGTCGCCAAACCCTTTCAACCCCACAAGTTCAAGTATTTTTTTTAGTTTTTCTTTTCGATCGTCCTTTCTGATGCCCCTCGCTCTCAGCCCGAATTCAATGTTTCCCCTGACGGTGAGATGGGGCCATAGTGCGAGGTCTTGAAATACCATGCCGAGATTGCGATGCTCCGGGTCAACGAGAATGCGTCCGTTTTCTGCTACTTTCTGCCCACCGATGCTGATGCTGCCGCTGTCCGGGGCAATAAAACCGGCAATGAGTCTTAGAATTGTGGTTTTACCGCAGCCAGACGGCCCCAGTATGACGGTGCGCTCCCCGCTGTTTATTTTCAGCGAAACCTCGTTCAATGCCTTTGCACTGTCATGGTTGTAGCCTTTTGAAACAGAATTCAACTCAATTATTTTCATATTGCTTCCTTTTTAGAAACAGGGTTGGAGATCATCCACAGAATCCCGGCAGGTACGATGGTAACGGCTATCATAAGAATACAAAGCGCCGCAATGAGACCAGGAGAGCCATTGGCCATCAGGGTGAAAATCCGCACCGGTAGCGTGTCATGGCCTGCAGGGTAAACCAGCATGGTGATGCCGGTATCGCGCAGGGAAAAGATGTACCCTACAATCCAGCTGGCAAAGAGGCTCCGTTTTGCAAGTGGCGCCACAATCAGTGCCATTCTTCTGAACCAGCTGGCACCGGCAATTTGTGCGGCTTCTTCCATGGAACTCGGAATCTGCGCCAGATAGGTGGCGGAGATTCGGCTGGTCAAGGCCGTGTACCGGGCCAGATAACCCAATATGATAATCAACGGTGTGGCGTAGATAAAATTGGCCCATTGGTGATTCCACAGGCTCACCAGGCCGATGCCGATGACGGTGCCGGGAAGGGCAAAAAGAAAAATGGTCATAAAGTCAACAGATCGCCAGAAGCACACGGCCTTCGTCTGGATCAGATAGCCGGTAAAAAAGCCAAGGAGGGTCAGAACTGTCGCCCCGGCAGCCGCGTAGAGAATACTGCGAAGGAGGCTGTCCCCTGCCCGGTTCAGTGCCTCGCCATAACTTTCAAACCCGGCGGATTGAATCAAGAGGACAATGAGGGGCAAAACCACCAGCAGAAAAGCCAGTAGACTCACCCACATGAGCATCAAAGTCCGATACCTCCCAAGGCGTACCGGTTGGGCTTTCGCGGCTTCATGGGCTAGGCTGAGCCCGGTGCCCCTGTCCCTGAGAAACCAGAATTCCACCGCAAGGATTGCCAGGGTAAGCACCGCGAGGGGGACTGCCGCCGCAGTAGCGGCTTTGAAGTTGTAAAAGGCGGAAAACTGGGTAAAGCTCTCCACCGGAAAAACATCGTAGCGAAGGAAGTTCGGAACGCCGAATTCCCCGAAGCTGAGGAGAAACACCAACATAGCGGACAGGAGAATACCGGGCAGAATCAGAGGGATGGTGATGCTCTTCAGCACTCCCCGCCAACCGGAAACCAGTCGCCCGGCTTCTTCAAGACGGGGATTGACCGATTTCAGGAAAACCATGGTCAACACCATGGGAATGGAAAGGAATGCGGAAAAGAGAACCAGTACACAACCGGGAAGGCCGAAAAGGAGGCGGGAAACTGTCTCTGTGAATCGGGGACTGGTAATGGGGGCCAGCAGGCCGCCGGTGCCAAGGAGGTCAAACCACGATACTGCTGAGATGTATGGAGGAATCAACAGCGGAATGACAAAAAGAAAAATGAAAAACCGTCGAAGGAGAAAGTCTGTTTTACCGAAGAGAATCCCCAACGGCACACCCACCGCCACAGTCAGCACCGTTACAATGGACGACAATACCATGCTGTGTCCCATCAGCACCCACTGGTAACTGGAGGCGAGTACCCCCTCGTATGCTGAAAAACTTAAGTGGCCATCAACGGTGAGACTTTTTGCCACCATGGAAAGAACCGGCAGCAGGCCCACAATCAACAGAAGAATGACGATGAGGGTCAGGAAAACGCGTTTTTGCACCTACAACCCCATCCATCCCTTCAAAAACGGCTGAATTTCGACCATTTTGGCAGCAACTTCGCTGTAATTCACCTGCATTACCCTGATTTCACCGATTGGCTTCAACTCCGGCGGCAATTTAACCCCCGGGTGAAGGGGGATCTGGGCACAATCGGCAAAAGCCAGTTTCCGCTCCGTTTCCTTCGATAAGAGATAATCAATCAGCCTTTTCGCCACCTTTGGGTGCTGTGCCCCTTTAATCAGTACTGTCGCATTGGGGACAATAAAGCAGCCGATTCCATCCTTTCCCTGGTCAGGGTACACCATGACAATTTCCTTTCCCTGGCGAATGCGGTTTACCGCGTCATCACTGTCCACAAGGCTGAAATCATACTGCCCTGCGGCAACAAAGTCAGCGCTTTCCCCGTTATTTGTGGAAATTGCCACACCATTTAGCTTCAAAGCATTCATAAACGCCTTTCCTTTTTCGTTCCCCCACATTGTGAAAAGGGCGGCGACCTCGGATGTTGTCGTCCCGAAGAGGGGATTCGTAATCACAGATCTTCCTTTCCACCTGGGATTTGTGTATGCATTTATGGATTCAGGCTTCTCTTTCACCTTTTTGTTTACAACAAACACCCGGGCCCGGGCGGAAAAACCCGTCCAGTACCCGTCTTTATCCTTAAACATAACCGGGATATCCCCGGCATTTGGCGAAGTATAGGGAGAACTGACCCCTTTCTGCCTGAGGACCTCTGCGCGAATAGGCTCATTGGCCCAGTACACATCGGCCTGGGGGTTATTCTTCTCTGCAATCAGGCGGTTCATGGAGCCGGTACTCTTCGCTTCCTCGGTATCGTACACCGCTTTCACCCGGATACCGGTTTCCCTTTCAAAATCCTTCAAAATCGGTTCCGAAAAAACCTGGTCCTCGGAAACATACACCACGACAGTCTGTTCTTTTGCTTTTTCTTTCACCGTTGCCTTTGATGGCCGAAACAGCAAAATCCCTGCAACAACAAAACAAACAATCAAAAGGAAAAATACTGTTTTTTTCATCATTTCACCTGTTTTTGCAAATTATGTCCCACAAGTCGCACAGAAAAATCGTCAAAGGATGTTACTGCATCCGCCTTTGTCCACATGCCCACGCCTCCGGAAGCGTTTACCTTGCTCCAGTTTCCCTGAAGCAGCTTTTTGCCATTCAAGTATCCCTCAAAATGACTCCCCTTTTGAACAATTTTCATTGTATGCCACTTTCCGGCAGGGAGCTTGATTGTGGCACTTCCCAATATCCGTCGAACGCCTTGGATGACAGAATACACGCAGAAATTGTCCTCCAGGGGATTGAAGCGGGCAACGTAGTAATTGTTCCTGTCCCGGACCCGCCACATGATGCCCCCGCCCTGGTCGCCCCTGCCCTTCAGGGCTTTGAAACGCACCGTAATTTCACCGTCCATGAAAGAAATCGAATGGGTCCAGCAGATATTGAACGTACCGCCGAAGCGGTGGTTCGGGCTGGTCATTCCAAGAACATGGCTGCCGGAAGGCGCACTCCTGTCCGAAATTACCTGCCAGGTCTCCATCGGCCCCCGCAACCTCGTGGCATCCGCCATCCATTCTGCCGGCAGCTTTCCAACCGGAACATTTTCGAAATTTAAAAGAATATTTTCCTTTTCTTTCATTGCTTTTGTGTGTTTGGAATTGAGGCCTTTCGCCTGAATCCCGCCTGAAACCGCCGTTGTTAGAAATACGGCAATGAGCATCACCGTTCTCACCATCGTAAATTGCATTTTAATTCCGTGCATTTGCTCCTCCTTCTGTTTCCGGTTTTTCCGATGCTCCTATTTTAGCCCGATTCCTCCTCCAATCAAAACAAAAACTGTCAGTTCCCGGCAGCCGCTCACAAGGTTGACAACCTGTGTATAGTTTGCTATCAATAATTATTATGTTTTTAGCACAAACTTTTCCAAGCCGAATTTTTGCGTTATAATGAATCCAGGTTTCACAAAAATCATGAAAGGAGGTAACAAGTATGGATGTATTAACACTGTCACGGCTTCAGTTCGCTGTGGCAACTTATTTCCACTTCCTGTTTGTTCCGCTGACACTGGGACTTTCGCTACTGGTGGCAATTATGGAAACCATGTACGTAAAAACCGGGGATGAGGAATACAAACGGATTACCAAGTTCTGGGGAAAATTGTTTCTCATTAACTTTGCCATTGGAATTGTCACCGGTATTACGCTGGAATTCCAATTCGGCACAAACTGGTCCCGATATTCGGTTTTCATGGGGGATATTTTCGGTTCTCTCCTTGCAATTGAGGCCACCCTTGCCTTTTTTATGGAATCCACTTTCATCGCGGTATGGGTGTTCGGATGGGAAAGGCTCAGCAAGAAGATGCACGCTGCCGCCATCTGGATAGTATTCATCGGCTCCAACATTTCGGCGTTCTGGATTTTGACAGCAAACGCCTGGATGCAGCACCCGGTGGGATATTCATTGAATAACGGGCGCGCGGAACTGGCGAGTTTTCTTGATGTCATCACCAACCCCTACGCTTTCCTGAAATTTTTTCATCAGCTTCCCGCAGCTTACACAGTCGGCGGGTTCTTTGTTATGGGAATCAGCGCATGGCACATTCTGCGGAAAAGCAATGTGGATTTTTTCAAAAAATCTTTCCGCCTTGCCGCAGCCTTCACCTTTATCTTCGCGGTGGTTGTAGTCATCACCGGACATTTAAGCGGTGAAGAGGTAGCAAAATACCAACCGGCAAAACTTGCCGCTATGGAATCTCTCTGGAATACAGAGAAACCCGCAGGGATGAGCCTGCTGGTAATTCCGGACCCGGCAAATGAGAGAAACAGCGTAGAACTTCTGAAAATCCCAAAACTGCTCAGTCTTATTTCACATTTCTCAACCACTGCCGAAGTTAAAGGCCTGAAAGCCTTTCCGAAAGATGAACGGCCACCGGTTACTCCGGTATTCTTCGCGTTCCGAATTATGGTTGGAATCGGATTTCTCATGATTCTGCTTGCATTCTTCGCGTGGCGCTGGCAGGACAAGATTGAGAATTATCCAAAATTTATGAAAATCTTAATCTGGGCGATTCCCCTTCCCTACCTCGCAATCGAACTGGGATGGACAGTGGCGGAAGTCGGCCGTCAGCCGTGGATTGTATACGGACTCATGAAAACATCACATGCTGTATCCACCGCAATCAATACCCCTCAGGTCGCAACCAGCTTGATTGCGTTCACACTGGTCTATACCCTGCTTGGTATCGCGGATTTTTACCTGTTATTCACCTTTGCCCGCAAAGGGCCGAAAGAAAACTGAGGAGGAAATCACATGTTGAACATTACCTGGTTTATCCTGTGGGGACTCCTCTGGGCAGTTTATTTCATGCTGGACGGTTTTGACCTCGGCCTGGGTGCCCTGATGCCCCTCTACGCAAAAAATGACACAGAAAAACGGATGATTTTTAATGCAATGGGCCCATTCTGGGATGGAAACGAAGTATGGCTCATCACCGCGGGCGGCGTTACTTTTGCCGCATTTCCCAAAACCTACGCAGTCATGTTCAGTACGCTGTACACGCCGCTGCTGATGATTCTGTTCGCTCTGATTCTCCGGGGTGTGGCATTTGAATTCCGCAGCAAAATTGAAAACCCGGGATGGCGTAAAATCTGGGACTGGTGTCTCATTGTCGGCAGCTTTTTCCCCGCCCTGCTGTTCGGAGTGGCTTTTGCCAACATTTTCAAAGGGATTCCATTTGACGTGCAGGGAATGTTTCACGGAAACCTGTTTACGCTGCTAAACCCCTACGGCCTGGCGGGAGGACTGTTCTTTCTGTTCTTCTTCTTCATGCACGGTGCTCTCTGGGCCTCGGTTAAAACCACTGGGATGCCGGCGGAACGGGCAAAAAATGCCGCATCGAAATTATGGATAATCGTCCTGATTCTCGCTGTCATTTTCCTCATTTATTCCAAATTCGCAACATCCCTTTACAACAACTATATGGCGCATCCGATTATGTTTATCATCCCGCTGATTGCCGTAATCGCATTGATTATGGTTCGGATATTTATCTCGAAAAGCGACTGGTGGAAAGCCTGGTTCGCGTCATGTGTCACCATCGTAGCTGTTACCTACTTCGGCCTCGGCGGTATTTTCCCGAACCTTTACCCATCTTCACTTGACCCTGCGGCATCCCTGAACATCTACAATTCTGCATCCACCCAGGGAACACTGAAAATCATGTTTGTTGTAGTACTGCTGTGCATTCCTTTTGTCATCGCGTACCAGATCTGGCATTACATCACATTACGCCATCCGGTAAACGAAGACATCATCCACGACGACGAAGCCTATTGAGCTGATTTGCATCATGGGAGGGGGGACAATCCTTCTCCCGCTTTTTTTCTTCCAAAACTTTACAAAAAAGCCTTGACAAAGAGAATCAGGATGATACTATTACGAATAATTCCTGATAAGGATGGAGGAAAAAATGAGTGAAGTGAAAACAAACATTCTGAATGAAATGAAAAAGGCCGGCAAACCGGTCCGTCCCGGCGATATCGCTAAAGCACTGTCTATTGACGGGAAAGAAGTCTCAAAAGCAATTAAAGAACTGAAAGAAGAGGGGAAAGTTATTTCTCCGAAACGGTGCTTTTACGCACCTGGCGAATAAACCACAATTATTTAACGGAGGAAATTAAAATGACACTTGTAACAAAAGAAGCTCCTGATTTTACCGCGACAGCTGTAATGCCGGATAATACTTTCGGCGAACTGAAACTCTCCGATTACCGGGGCAAACACGTTATCCTGTTTTTTTATCCGCTGGATTTCACCTTTGTCTGCCCTTCCGAAATTATCGCATTCAATAAAAAGCTGGACGAATTCAAAAGCCGGGGATGCGAAGTTATCGGAGCCTCCATTGACTCCGAGTTCAGCCATCTGGCATGGAAAAATACCCCGGTGGAAAAAGGTGGTATCGGCAATGTACAATTCCCTCTGGTGGCGGACATTACAAAGAATATCTCACGGGACTATGGTGTCCTGTTCAATGAAGCTGTCGCACTACGTGGCCTCTTCCTGATTGACAAAGAAGGAATTGTCCGCCACTCCGTAATCAACGACCTGCCCCTTGGCAGAAACATTGATGAGGCCCTTCGAATTCTGGAAGCCCTTCAGTTTGTTGAAAAACACGGTGAAGTCTGCCCCGCCAACTGGCAGGAGGGGAAAAGCGCCATGGAACCCACAACGGAAGGTGTGGCAAAATTCCTTGCAGAACACACGGATGAACTCTAAACTATAATTGTAACCATCAAAAACCCGGAGGACTTTATGACAAAACGCACGGAAATCTACAAATGCAATGTTTGCGGCAACATCGTTGAAATTATCGGTGAAGGTGTCGGCACCCTGGTCTGCTGCGGCGAAGATATGGAACTGTCGACAGAAAAAACAGCAGATTCCAGCACCGAAAAACATGTCCCTGTCATTGAAAAAATTGATGGCGGTTACCGGGTGTACGTGGGCTCCACCCTTCACCCCATGGAAGAAAAGCACTGGATTCAATGGATTGAACTTACCGCTGACGGTATTTCACACAAAAAGTATCTGAATCCGGGCGACAAGCCAGAAGCCGTTTTCGCAATCAAAAACGCATCAACCGTTTCCGCCCGTGAATTCTGCAACCTCCACGGCCTCTGGAGGGCGTAAGCCACGCCCTGCGTGGCGTGGATGGTGAATAATAAAGAAAAGAAATAGATAAGAGGGAAGGAAGCCGAAAGGCCCTTCCCCCTTTTTCTGTCTGTTGACTTCCGGTAATTTTATTCCATTACCCAACACAAAGAAATATTTCATCTGCAACTGCCTGCCCAACACCCGTACCTCCAGAGATGTTTTGACAATTTTATAAAGTGAGGTATCATTACTTCAGTTTATTAAGTTTTCTTGTTTCGGCTTTTTCTGCATTTATTTTTTGATCCCGGGTTTTTCTTTGGACAACTTCGGTTGTCAGAGCGTAATACCATATAGCAAGTATAACCGGAACGGTCGTTCCAAGATTGCATGTATTAAACCTTAAGACACAGGGAGGTCGAAAAATGAGGAAAAATCTGATGATACTCACCGCAGCCATCACCCTTTTATTTTGCGGAATACCGCAGGCCCAGGCTAAACATGCCCCCAAGCCCCCGAAAAAGGAAACAAAAATCGTAAAAATCCGGGGCGATCAAGCCTGGGTAAATACCGGCCTGAAAATTAATCCGCAGGATACCGTCAAAATCAAAGCATCCGGAAAAGTCTATTTTAACAAAGAAGGACAATCCGGTGTCAGCCCTTCTGGTTGGCCCCTGAAGAGTTACGTAAGCAGTTGGCCGGACAACTGGAACTATTGTGACGACCCGGAACCCGGGATGAACCATGCCGCTCTCATCGGAAATGTCGGACATCCCAATTTTTTTATTGGTAGAAAACTTACTTTTACTGGGAAAAACGGAACATTGTACATTGGAATTAACGACTGTACCCTGAAGGGGATGTATAAGAACAGCGGCCAATTTATTGTCACCATTACCGTAATTCGGGGAGATACCCATATCCAACGCTGAATATCCGGTAGTTTTCCTTTTCATGCCGTAAAGGCGGGAAATCCTTCCCGCCTTTTTTTCCCTCTCAACTTGCAGTTTTCATGTTAAATTGAAAACAACACGCCATGGAGGAGTTTATGGAAACGCTGCAAGCGATTTTAACCCGGAGAAGCATCCGAAATTTTACAGATGATCCCATTTCAGCTGAACAACTGCATCGCATCATTGAGGCAGCCATGCACGCGCCCAGCGCCAACAATCGGCAGCCATGGCATTTTGTTGTCATTGACGAGCGGAAACAACTGGACAAAATACCGGTGTTCCATCCCTACGCAGAGATGGTGAAGAAAGCCCCCCTGGTTATCGCAATCTGCGGGGACAAACGCCTGGAACCTGCAGAGGGTTACCTCGCGCTGGATTGCGGTGCCGCAGCCCAGAACATGATGCTGGCCGCCCACGCGCTGGGCATTGGCTCCTGCTGGCTGGGTGTCTACCCCCGAGAACAACGAATGGAGTCTGTTACCGAACTTCTGGAATTGCCCAGCCACATCCTTCCCATCGCATTGATGGTCTTTGGCATTCCCCAGGAATTGAAGTCCACCCCTAATCGCTTCCGGCCGGATCGTGTGTACGCCAACCGCTGGCCCTATCCGGAACCGGAAACGGGAAGAATGTAATTGAGAAGTGATGGGTGATGGGGAAAGATGTGTTCAGTGTTCTGACCGAAAGAGAAGGGCCAGGGAATGCCCAACTCCCTTCTTTCGCTCACTTGCACTCGCACTTGCACTATTCTGCCCCTACTCCTACTCCTACCCCTACTATTCCTGCGGTACGGTACAGACACTGTCCTGCCAGTCACGGCCATTCCAGTAGCGGGGGTTCAGGAGGGAGCGAAAGGGCTCCTGATCGGGATGAATATCCAGAGCATTCTTTACTACATCATTATAATCAGCACGAATCAGAGACAAATCTTCATTCAAATTAAATTGACGAATTTCCTGAACAGGGCCGGGCCCTGGCAATGCGACTTTCCCTGTTCTGGAATCGTAGTATCCGACATCCAGCATCACGTGCCGGCCATCTGCTCCCCAACGTTGTGGCCGAATTACCGCCGGTTCCCATGGAGATGCGCCGCGCTTTTCCGGAAAATCACCCAGCCTGGCATACGTGACAGAGACTCCTTCCGGCACAGTACCTGCCATTTTTCTATCCGGCCGAAGGAGTGAGAAACAGACACCCCGACGATGCCAGTCCATTGAAATCCGTATCACTACCGGTTCACTGTACTTCGCGATGAAGTTGTTTGTACCGGACACATAAACAACGGGAATTCTATTCACATAGTGAACCTGTACATTTCGGAACCAACCCGGATGTTCCATTACTAACAGTCGTTCTCCCTGTAGTGTTATCACCACCAGTAAAGCCGGGTATAGATGGCTGTTTTGGGTTGTTAGCAGCAGTTCAGGAGCATAGTCTCCGTCCAGATCCATCAGATCAAAATATTGGATTCTCTGCATTTCAAACGTTGTTTGGTGATAATGGATTGTCTCTTTAACACTTAATGTTCGCTCCAGCTTCAAGCTGCCATCCTTGTGTTGCAACAGAAGATCTATTTCAGGGATTGTTTTTTCCGGATTCACAAAGATAAAATCATCCAGGCCATCGTTATTCACGTCTGAAATTAGCCACATTCGGGTACCCGGTGTACGAAGGGCAAATTCACACCAATTGTGATCAAATTTCATTCTAAGCGCTTGGCCTCCCACGGCATTCCTCACTGTCAAGACGGAACCTTCCGAATGTGGCACAATTTTCGCCGTCAAGGGCCCAAGAGCGTGTTTCGATTTGCTGGAATGGCCAGCGTCCCGGACTGCCAGGGCCCCCAATGCAAGTGCGACAAACAGCAATACAACAAGTGGGACATGTCTTGGCGAGAACAGCCAATCAACCCCCCAGTCCTTCGGTGGTTGTTCATTCCACGCAGAATTTTCCTGTTTTGTCTGTTCACTGAGCCAGGCGTCCACCTCATCTTTCAGGGCAAAAACGGAACGCCTTCCCGGAACCCGGTGAATGGGAAAACCGGATTCCCGCTCCCAGCGTTGGATTGTCTTAGCGGATTTGCCGATGTACGTTGAGATGGATTTCCAACCGTCGATAACGTCCTTCTTGGTCATAAATGAATTCTACTCCATAACATTTTCATTTAAAAGAAAATTATAAGAACTTACCGAGCCTTCAGTTTCTCCACCAGCGAGACGTAGGCAGCCATGGCTGTTTCTGTGTCCATGCCTTTCAGTTCGGCCCGTGCATCGTATTTGGCAGCACCCACGAGGTCAAAGCCGCCGGGACGGTCTCCCTTCACATCACCCTCTGTTGCCTGTTTGTACAGTGCGTACAGTTTCAACAATGTGTTATTGCCCGGCCGTTCCGGTAACTGTGTAACCTCGCCTTGAGCCTTTTCAAACTTTTTTTTCATATCTGACATGTTTTCTCCTATGGCCTTCGTAAAGAGTAAAGAGTGATGGGTGATGAGTGATGAGTGACAAAAGACAGACAAGGGAAAGACCCAACTCCATGATTCTTCTTGCCTTAGCACTCGCACTCACACTGTCTCCCACTCCCCAATTCTGACGTTCAATATTGTGTGAGGGCAAGGCGGCCAACGCCGCCATCGCGCAACAGTGGACGTCAGACGTTGAAGCGGAAGTTTATGATGTCTCCGTCACGCACCAAGTACTCCTTCCCTTCCAGTCTCAACTTCCCCTCTTCCTTGCATTTTGCCAGGCTTCCCAGCACAACAAAATCGTCATAATTCACGAGTTCCGCACGAATAAATCCCCGTTCAATATCTGAGTGAATCTCCCCTGCCGCCTTCTGGGCAATTGTGCCGTTTCGAATGGTCCATGCCCGGCATTCGTCCTCGCCCGCAGTGAAAAAGGAGATATAACCCAGTAAACTGTACGATGCCTGAATCACCCGGTCTTTTGCCAGGGCTTCCAACCCAAGGTCTTCCATGAACATGGGTTGTTCTTCCGGAGACAACTGACTCACTTCCATTTCAATTTCACCGGAAACAGCAATGGCGTCCACATTCACCATGTCCGCTGACACTTCATGAAATTGTTTCAGCAATTCAGAGGCATCATCCCCTTCCCCTGTATTAAACACCACCAGCACCGGCTTCTGGGTCAGAAATTGAAAACCGCGGACCAGTTTCCGCTCTTCGTCCTTCAACGCCATCTCCCGGAGGGGTTTCATCTCTTCCAGATGGCCAATAATCCGCTGCAAGAGGTCATATTCTTTTTTTTCAGGGGCATTCTTGTTCGATCTGACAACCTTTTCAATTCTCGAAATGCGGGTTTCAGCGATGGCCTGATCGGATAACAGAAATTCATCCATCAGGGATTGAAAGTCCCGGATGGCATCCACAGAACCGAAGGGGTGTACCACGGTGTCGCTTTCAAAGGCTCGAATAACGACCAGCAGGGCATCGGTAACCTTGATCTGGTTCAAAAGGGCCGGATCCACCGCCTTTTCCCCTTCAACCCCTGCCACATCTACATATTCAACTACAGCGTTCACCTGACGTTTCGGCTTGAAAATTTCCGTCAACCGGTCAAGGCGTTCATCCGGCACAGCTACCGTACCCATGTTCACTTCCAGTTTGTTAGCCCCGTAACCCGTTTGCGCCGCCTGCCCCGTTAATGCGTTAAAAATTGTTGTCTTCCCACTCTGTTTCAGCCCAATGATGCCGATTTTCACTAGTACCCCCTGTCATCCGGTGCCAATTGCCGCACCACGTCAATGACAGTCCCGTCCCGCCATTCGATGGCAGCTACAATTTTGTCCGTGGTTTCCGGCATCGGTTTCCGCTTCCCTTTAATAAGCTCGGTCGCTTTGTCATATAATTCTTCCATCGTCACCAGGGGCAGCCCCGAGCCTTTGATACGGTCCAGAATATCCTGCCTG
>Ga0190303_1000807_pt1 | contig 12992 bp, 7 predicted proteins | sample 48700701_MG_FD_161672 | JGI IMG/M metagenome (GOLD analysis project Ga0190303, IMG submission 161672) | Hydrothermal vent sediment bacterial communities from Southern Trench, Guaymas Basin, Mexico - 4870-07-0-1_MG | ecosystem: Environmental > Aquatic > Marine > Hydrothermal vents > Sediment ...
GCTCGAAGACGGATACCGATCTCCCGACGCCGGATTTCTGCGTCGATGGCGCTGAAACGATGACATCTCCGAGATCGTGGACGCTCTGATAGGCGGCTTTGATGCCTGACGAATAGACACCATCGTCATTGGTCACGAGTATATCTGGCATGATACTCTTATCCTATGTACGAACTCGGCTCTTTCACCGGTACTCCGCCCTTGAACTTCTCCTGCACATGCTGATAATGCTCTGTCAGATCCGAACTTACTGTCGGTCTCACCTTCTGTGAAGCCTCCTCAAAGTGCCGCATCTCGACGCAGTCAAGATCCTCGCGCATCGCAAGCATGCCAGCTTCTCTGCACAGCGATTCGAGATCAGAGCCAACAAAACCCTCGGTCAGATCAGCGAGTTCGGCAAGATTCACTTCTGATAGCGGCATCGTTCTGGTATGGATCTGCAGGATATCCTCTCTTCCGGATTTTGTTGGCACCCCTACATACACGAGTCTGTCAAACCTTCCGGACCTGATCAATGCAGGGTCAACGATGTCAGGGCGGTTGGTGGCAGCGACCACGATCACTTCTCGCAGCGTCTGGAGACCGTCCAGTTCGGTCAGCAGTTGATTCAGTACACGGTCGGTAACCCTTGATGTGTCCATTCCACGAAGTGGCGCAAGCGCATCGAGTTCGTCGAAGAATATGATGGCGGGTGCAACCTGCTTTGCCTTTTTAAAAGTCTCCCGAATCGCTTTTTCAGATTCCCCGACCCATTTCGATAGTAATTGAGGACCGCCCACGCTGATGAAATTGGCATTCGACTCGTTTGCAGCAGCCTTTGCAAGCAGGGTCTTTCCTGTGCCAGGTGGCCCGTATAAGAGAATTCCTTTTGGCGGTATTATACCCATCTTCTCGAATTTTTGCGGATTCTTGAGAGGCCATTCGATCACTTCTTGAATCTCCTGCCGTACAGCATCCAATCCGCCAACATCATCCCATGTGATGTGTGGAATCTCGACAAGAACCTCACGCATCGCAGATGGCTCGATCTCGCGCAATGCATTCTCGAAATCCTCCGCTGTGACAGTCATCCCGTCCAGTATCTCCTTTGGAATCTCGTCGTCGAGATTGATCTCCGGAAGATATCTGCGAAGCGTCTTCATGGCAGATTCACGGGTCAGGGCAGAGAGATCTGCGCCAACGAAACCATGCGTGTTCTCTGCGATCCTGTATAGATCCACATCGTCGGAAAGAGGCATTCCACGCACGTGAATCTGTAGTATCTCAACGCGATCCTCCAGGTCAGGAACGCCGATCTCGACCTCCCTGTCGAATCTCCCAGGGCGGCGGAGCGCAGGATCGATCGCATTCACCCGGTTCGTTGCCGCAATCACCACCACCTGACCGCGTTCCTCAAGACCATCCATCAACGATAACAACTGGGCAACCACTCTCCGTTCCACCTCTCCGTAAACATCCTCTCTTTTCGGAGCGATGGAGTCGATCTCATCGATAAAAATAATCGAAGGCGACTTTTCTTCAGCCTCCTCAAAAATATCTCGCAGTCTCTGCTCGCTTTCTCCATAATACTTGCCCATAATCTCGGGCCCTGCGATGTACAGAAAGTGCGCCCCTGATTCATTTGCCACTGCCTTTGCGATCAGTGTTTTCCCGGTTCCAGGTGGACCATACATCAATATTCCCTTTGGAGGTTCGATGCCAAGTTTCTGGAAGACCTCCGGATGCCTCATAGGGAGTTCGATCATCTCACGCACATGATCAACCTCATCATGCAGCCCTCCGATGTCCTCATAAGTGATGCCTGTTCCTTTTGCAGAATCAAAGCCTATGACCGGTTTTTCAAGCAGCACGATCTCGGTGCGTTTGTCAACCAGCACCATGCCATCAGGTATGGTTTCGGTTGCGATCAGCGGTATCATCTGCCCGCCAAATGGGGTCGGTGTTGTCAGGATAGGGACAACATCGCCGAGCAGGATAGGGCGCTTGAACATCTGGTGCTTCACGATGGTCTCTGCATCTGGACCAAACTGGATCTCGGATCCCTGTGGTGGGGCAAAAACCACTCTTTCGGCTTCTTTCACAGAAGCACGCCTGATCTTTACCCGTTCACCGATTCCAATACCGGCGTTCTGCCGCACATAACTGTCAATTCGTATCGTCTCCTGTCCCCAGTCCTGCCGATCAGCACGCCACACCTTTGCGCCTGTTACCTTTCTCCCCTCGATCTCAACGATATCACCGGGGGACAGCTGGAGAGCCTGAAGGATGTAGGGGTCAAGGCGTGCCATCCCCCTTCCCGCATCCTTTGGGTACGCCTTTGCAACCGTTAATTGAATTTCGTTCATGATTGTTGCCTGTGCTTATGCTTAACTTCTGTGTTTCAATATATATGTTTCAGATTAACTGCGACTTTCTCCCCGCATCAAGATACGGGGCTGCCTGCTTCAGCGACCCCGTAACCGGTAGTCTCCACAGGCGTTAATTCGACACAGTCCGTGCCTGCATATCTGTTCTCGATGTTGATTGCGACGTCGTGATCCCGCCCCATGACCGCCTTACAGTCAGAACATCGGCGTGTCCTCTGTGATAGCGGCATCGACTGGATGTTGCCGCAGACCGAGCATTGCTTTGATGTGTTTCTCGGATTAACCAGTTCCACGACTCCACCAGCATATTCTGCTTTGTAGGTCGTGAAATTGATTAACATTCCCCATGATGCATCGTGAATTGATCTTGCAAGATAAGCATTCTTGCGATCTGCAAGCATCTCATTGTAGAGATACCGGCAGGCGGTCAAGCAGTATGTTGACATTTGTACTTGATCCCTTGTTGGATACAGCCGATACTGGAATGTCTCGTGCATAGTAACGATATCTCCTTTAATTTGAATCTATAGCTATATATAGATTGTGCTTGCTCGTAGAGACTTTTTAACATTCTCTGGTAGTCTCTCATCCCTACAAGTGCATACATTACAAAAGATTTAATACACTTAAATAATATATTATTATGCATTGTTAAAAGCAATATATTCCTGATGCAGGAAGGAAGTCACCCACCCCACACAACCGGATACTCATCATAACTGTTAATGTGCTTCAGGGGTTACATTAGATTGCAGGTTTTACACTGGGCGTGTGGCCTAGCCAGGATATGGCGGCAGCCTCCTAAGCTGCAAATCAGGGGTTCGAATCCCCTCACGTCCGTTATACCCAAGAAAGGAGTTACTATGACCAGAATCGTCGTATACACAACCAGTACATGTCCGAAGTGCAAAAAACTGAAAGAATATCTGAGATCAGCAGCGATTGAATACGAAGAGGCAGACATGTCAACACCCGAATCGCTCACAGAACTGCGCGTGAATGGCGTATTCACGACGATGGCGCCTGTGCTGCAGGCAGAGGACAGCTTTCTGACCCTCGATGAGATGTTCGATGAAGACAGGATCAGAAAGGATGCGATCGATGATCTGACGGGGCGCGCATCATCATGAGACGGCATACACCTCCATCCACCATCCAGAAGACGCTTGATTGGAAGAGCGTTCCGGTCATGCCCATGGTCCGAACCACCGATGGGCATGTGCTTGAATGGGATCGGAATGCAATCGTATCTCAACTGGTCAAGGAGACGAAACTTTCCAAGCAATTCTATCGAATCGATCCGATAACCGTTGAGGAGGCAGAGGATATCGCAACAGTGGTGGAGAAGCGCATCAAGAGGATGGGTGTAAAATCACTGTCCGGGCCATTGGTACGTGAAATCACCAATGTAGTCCTCCTCGAACGGGGGCACCCTGAATGGCGTAACATCGCAACCAGGATCGGAACTCCGGTCTACGATGCCTACCAGATCGATGTCGGAGAGGGCTTCGAGGCAAACGAGAACGCGAATCTGCAGGATAACGCAGAAACTTCACATAAGAAGAAGGCAGACAAGATCTCTAAAGAACAATATTTACTTCTATTACCTCCGAAACTTACCGATCTTCATCTGAGCGGGGACATCCATATCCACGATCTCGAATATCTTGGAACGCGCAGTTTCTGCATGGATTGGGATCTCAGATACTTCTTTTACTACGGGTTGATGCCAGACGGGAACGGCACACAATCGAGTGTGGCAGGTCCCGCAAAGAAACCCGAGGTTGCGATCCTCCACGCAGTAAAAGCTCTTGGAAGCGCACAGACAAATTTTGCAGGCGGGCAGGGATTTTACAATTTTCTGACGTTTCTTGCGCCGTATTTTGAGGGGTTCACCTACGAGGAGATAGAACAACTGATGCAGATGTTCGTATACGAGATGACCCAGATGATGGTTGCAAGAGGTGGACAGCCCGTCTTTTCATCGGTACAGTTAGCACCAGGCGTTCCAAAACTCTGGAAGGACAAACCTGTCGTATACAAAGGGAGGATATGGAATGGTGAGCAGGCGCCATTACGGACATACAGCGAGTTCGAGCGCGAGGTGAGGATATCATTCAAGGCATTGATGAACGTTCTGCTGAAAGGGGATCACTGGGGCAAGCCATTCAATTTCCCGAAGCCAGAGATATCAATAGAACCTGATTTCATGAAGGAGGATGAGAAATTCAATGCAGAGCACCCTGATCTTCCGACGTATGACGAGCTGTACGATCTTGTATTTGAATTATCAGCAAAGTTCGGCACTCCCTACTTTGACAATCAACTGCCTGAGTATCGTGGCGCCGGAGAAGGGATATCGTGCTACCAGTGTTGTGCCTACAATTTTTCATCCAACGCAGAAACTGATGATGATTTCGAAGATAAACTCATATTCAAGGATGGAAAGCATTTTTCGATGGGCGCATGGCAGGTTATTTCCGTAAACTGTCCGAGAGCGGCGTACCGTGCGAACCATGATGATCAGGCACTTTTCGGAGAGCTGGAACACCTGATGGACATCGCGATTCAACTGCACAAGATCAAAAGAGAATGGATGGATCACATCATAAAAAGCGGTCGAATGCCGTTTGCCACCCAGCGCCCACTGGACCCGATCACCGGAGAGCGAGGGGCACAGGCAGTCGATATCGAAGGTCTCGTGTATGAGGTTGGTGTTGTTGGTATCAACGAGATGGTGCAGTACCACACCGGCTACCAGATGCACGAATCGAAGGATGCATGGAAGCTTGCGATAAGGGCAATGACCGAGATGGAGTTCTACTCGAAACAGCTGAGCGAAGAAAATGATATGACGATTGCGCTCGCAAGAACGCCTGCGGAGACGACTGCAGGACGGTTTGCCGTAGCCGACATCCTGCATCCCGAATACTCCGAATGCGCGAAATCGGTGGTCAAGGGCGACCTGAACCGGGCATTAGCCAGCATCCACAAGACGAGGGATCTTCCGATATACTACACTAATGGCACGCATGTTCCGCCAGGCGCGGGCATCTCGCTTGCGGAGCGCATCCAGATCGAGCATGTATTCTTCCCGATCGTGGACGGCGGAAACATCATGCACATCTTCATGGGCGAGAGCACACCTGATCCGAAAGGACTCCGTGATTTTGCGATGCGTATCGCAAAAAACACCCAGACAGGCTACTTCGCATTCACCAGGGATATGACGATATGCACAGACTGTTCCCATCTTGCTCCTGGCTTGAAGGACGAGTGCCCGAACTGCGGATCGACAAATGTGGAGCAGTTATCAAGGGTGACTGGATATCTCCAGGCAGTGTCTGGCTGGAACGCTGCAAAGAGACAGGAACTCGAGGACCGGAAGCGGTATGGCGAATCAGACATGAAGTAACCAGACCATGATACGAAAAGCGATAATACCTGCAGCAGGGCTTGGAAAGAGGTTTCTCCCTGTTACAAAAGCGCAACCGAAAGAGATGCTTCCGGTTGTCGATAAACCGGTGATACAGTATGTTGTGGAGGAAGCGATCTCTTCAGGGGTAACAGATATCCTCATCGTGACCGGGAAGAGTAAGAATGCGATAGAGAATCACTTTGGAAAGAGTGAGATCAGAAATGAATCCCTGGATGAACTTGATAGGATGATGGAGCGCGTGAACCTCTTTTACACGAGGCAGAGAGAGCCAAAAGGATTGGGTGATGCTGTTTACCATGCAAAAAGTTTTGTGGGAGATGAATCGTTTGCTCTGCTTCTCGGAGATACCATAACGATACCTGGGTGCACAGCTGAGATCATCCGGAAATATGAGGAGTTCAGGACATCGATCATTGCTGTTGAGACTGTTCCTGATGAGAAGGTGAGCAGTTACGGCATAATAAAAGGGAAGCATGTTGACGGCTCAATGCACTTAATCGAGGACCTGGTCGAGAAACCATCCACTGATGAGGCACCATCAAATATGGCGATCATTGGCAGATACATCCTGACTCCCGCGATATTCGATGCGATCGAGCAGACATCTCCAGGGAAAGGGGGCGAGATTCAGCTCACTGATGCGCTGCACATCATGGAAAAGGAGAAGATGTATGCTTATATGTACGGGGGACGAAGATACGATATCGGGAACAAGCTTGACTGGATAAAGGCGAACATCGAACTTTCTCTGGCTGATGAGCGGTTTAACCACGAACTTGAGGACTTTCTATCTTCTGCAATCGAACGATAAACTTTCGTGCAATTGACGCAGCAAAACCAAAAAAAGAAACGGTCCCGAAGGAGTTCGGGCAACCTATACCTCGATTATACCGAATGATTGTATCAGCACATGCGGGTTGATCGTGCCACTTGCAATCGTTTTCTTGCTGTTGAGCTCGTTCACGATGATCTCTGCGGGCGCGAACATCGCACCATCAACCTTGAAGAAATCGAAACCAGCAGCCTTGAATGTGTCATAGAATGGTTTTCCATAGTCCCTTGATGTTTCTGACGGCACCTTCTTCACATACTCAGTGAGTTCATCGATGTCCAGACAATCGATGGTATAGTACGTCCTGCCGCCATAGATGATGCAGTCATTGGTTGATCCCATACATCTGGTGTCGTCGCCCACGATCGGCGAGATCGGAATGATACCAAACCCGTGTTTGATCGATGTAATATCAAATCCAAGATCATGCATCTTATGTATTCCGGTTTCAACGATTCTCGCGGAGATCTGCACAGATCCCGCAATCGAGGATGTGGGCGCAGCCGCAATGTAAAGTTCCCCTGGATCAACACCACAGTCACCTGCAATCTTGTCCGCAACCTCTTCTGTCGGAGATTGTCCCGTTTCAAGTACGATTACCGCTTTATCTGAAGAATCCTTGTATCCAATCTCTTCATACAGATCCTTTGGATTCAATGAAAGCGCCCGTGCCGGACCAGAACCCATGGCAAAGTACTTTCCGACAGCGATTCTCCAGCCAGCATACTGGGATGCCATGCATGCGATGATCGGCTGATCGGTCGCTACCTCTATGCCAGCAACGGTGTGCTCATCCAGTTGGTACGGTACGAACCGCAGATCTGCGAGACCCGCGAGGCATAGCTTTGACAGGTACATGCCAGCACCGTATCCACCCGCCGTGTTTATGCCAGCGTCCACAACGGTTGCACCGTTACTTAACTCTGACACATTAATATTCAATTCCTCTGCGTGATCGAGCATCTCCTCGAATACTCTGTATCCATATTTATTTACGCTGATCATAGCGATCACCTGTTTCCACAAGGATTCCGTATCGTTATAAGATTATCGGGTGGGGACGCTGTTTCATTGGCATCCGCAAAATCGATCACGATCCTGTTACATATATTTGCAGACCTCCATCTGTCTGCTGTCTATGAGCGGGCTCGAAGGGATTTGAACCCTTGGCGAATGGGTTAAGAGCCCACCGCTCTGCCTGACTGAGCTACGAGCCCACTTGGAGGGTTGGGTCATCCAGTAACATAAAGGTTTGGTATGCGAAGGCTCTTCTGGAATATTATTTTTGGATTCGATATGCTGCGGCATTTTTGAAGCATCTGTCACAAAACCAGATTGCTATGCATCGCCAGTTTTGTCGCTGGAAGTAGGGCGATTGTTGATGGAAACAGGTGGCTGAAAAAGATCTTATAATACCACAAAGCTCGCAGCCAGTCTGAGCGCAGACCTCGTACTCATGCGCGCTTATAGCAGCCCTGCGCCCTATCAACCGGTATTCTTCCTGACCGCCCAGTCGAATCGATTCTGATCATCTGTTATCCGAGATTTGAAAGAACAAGAGAGTATCGGTAACCCATAAGTACCATACACCTGAAGATACGCGCAATGAAGTTTCAGATCATCGATGCCGATTATATTCTGGATAACAGCAAACCGGTTGTGAGACTGTTCGGGCGTGATCCGGATGGACGGAGTGTATGTTGTTTTGTTCCGGATTTCGAGCCTTATTTTTATGCCCAACCGGTTTCGATAGAGGATTCATTAAAGGAGATCTCTGAGATCAAACGAACGGAAATCGTTCTGCGATACGAGCCTATTGGATATCAGGAGCATCCTGTGAAGATGCTGAAGGTCTTCACTGGAAAGCCAAAGGATGTGCCAGCGATTCGAGATGAGGTGCGGAGATATGCGGATCGCGTTTATGAGACCGACATCATGTTCAGAAATAGATTCATGATCGATACTGGCATCTTTGGTATGGGATGGGCGCAGACAGAGGATATTTCGTCATCCAGACCCGCGTATCTCAGTGAGGTGAGCACCGATCTGACTGTCCTATCACAGGTATCTCCAATCGAGGTAACTAAAAATGCACCGATGCGGTATCTTGCATTTGATATCGAGTGTCAGGTCGATGAAGGTGTACCGACCTCTGATCGCTCGCCGATCATCATGATCTCGCTTGCATTCAAGCCAGATTATCCGGGAATTGGGGAAACACTTGTTCTTGTTGGGAAAAAAGCAGATTGTGACGGCATTGAGACGTATGATAGTGAAGCAGATCTTTTAAACAGGTTTTTTGAGATCGTGCGGGATTATGATCCTGATGTGATTCTTGGATACAACTCAAATGAGTTTGATTTCCCGTACATCACAGAGCGTGTGAAGATATTAAAAGATAATGGGGAAACATTACGCGATAGCATCAGCAGAGATTCCAGGACGGCATTCTGCCGCAAGATCGGAAATGTCACGCGTGTATCGGTCAGAGGCAGGATCGTTGCGGATGTTCTACCGCTGATCCGCAGGGAATACAGTATCAAGCAGTACACTCTTAAGAATGTGGCAAAGACATTGTTAGACATCGAAAAACTGGATGTCCCGTTCCAGCGAATGGCTGAATACTGGAATGATGATGGACAGAAACTCGCCGATTTTATCGAATATTCACGCCGCGATTCGGTTCTCGCTCTCCGCCTGCTGCTTGATCTGAGGCTCCTTGACAAATATATAGCGCTCTCGCAGGTGAGCGGCGCCCTGCTGCAGGATGTGCTGGATGGCGGGCAGAGTTCGATGGTTGAAAACCTGATGTTTCGGGAATTCGGGAAAAGGAACCGTGTGATCCCGCCAAAACCAGAACACGAACAGTACGCCGATTCCGAAGAACTGAAAGGCGGCGCGGTGCTCGAACCGGTGCGTGGGCTGCTTAAGGACCTCGTGGTTCTCGACTACAAATCACTCTATCCGACGATCATGATGGCGCATAATCTCTGTTACAGCACTGTCATCACAGGAGATCAGCCGATCAGTGGAGCCATTAGAGCGCCATCCGGGGGCGAGTTCGTTCCTGCAGAAGTGTATCAGGGTATTGTACCGAGCATTCTCAAAAATCTTCTGGATAGGCGGACAGAAACAAAGAAAAAAATGCAACATGCAGACGAAGACGAATATAGGGTGCTGGATGCGACCCAGTATGCAATGAAAATACTGCTGAACAGTTTTTATGGATATTCTGGCTATGCAAGAGCTCGCTTGTATAGCCTTGTCCTTGCCAACGCAGTAACCAGTTTTGGGCGCAAAAACATCATTGACACGAAAGAACTGATCGATAAATCGATTGGAAGGGTACACCTTCCAGATGGGCAGGATTTTATGTTATCGGTGGTCTATGGTGATACAGATAGCGTTTTTGTCCAGGTCGCATCAGAGGATGGTGAGGTATCGCTCGATGATGCCGAATCGGTCGGAAAAATTGTTGCTGGTATCGTTTCTGAGAAATTGCCAGATCCTATGGAACTTGAATTCGAATCAATCGTTCGCAGGGCGATATTCATAGCAAAGAAGAGATATGCATTATGGGTTTTTGAAAAAACAGATAGCGAATGGAAGGATTCCATCAAGGTCAAAGGAATGGAGACTGTCAGACGTGACTGGTGCGGTCTGACATCGAAAACGCTTAACAGGGTTCTTGAACTCGTGTTGAAGGAAGGGAGAGTTGACGATGCTGTAACGTATGTACGTGGTGTTGTGGACAGGGTCAGAAATCTTGATGTGCGCAGGGATGAGGATCTTATGGAAGATCTGGTACTCACCAGAAGATATACCAAGAAAGAGAAGAGCTACAAGAGTAAACAGCCGCATATCACGGTTGTAGAGAAGATTCGCAAGCGCGGTGGAGCTGTCCCCTCGATTGGTGATCGTGTACCATTTGTTATCATCGCAGGCAATGGATTGTTCGTGGATCATGCAGAGGATCCGGAATATGTGAGAGAGCACAACCTTTCATTGAATGTTAATTATTATATAAATAAACAGATATTACCTCCTGTCGAGAGAATACTCCGTGAATTCGGTGTGGAATATGGAACACTGGATTATGACTCGAAACAGAAGGGATTGCAGGACTTCGGAATCGGTGCTGTGAGTACTGTCAACGTACGCAGGAAAGAGAAGGTTAAAAGTACAACCAGACAGAGATCTCTCTTTGATTTTGGGTAGTGTATCAACAACTTGATTTTCGGTAACCCAACCCCCATAATCACAATATGCAATCGAAACGTTAATGTGCACTTTAGTCCATTTATCCTAATGTTCCTGTCGCTCCGGTAGTGTAGTCCGGTCAATCATTCTGGCCTTTCGAGCCAGCCACTCGGGTTCAAATCCCGACCGGAGCATCGAATTTTATCGCACCTGTGTGCCTTTCGGATGCAAACGCACAAGGTTTATGTAATTATACCGATCATGATGCATCATGATCAGATTGCGCCGGTGCAGAAATTATGTGATGGTAGTATGTGCGTTATTGCTGCTCGTGAGCGGCGCATCTGCGCTGGATGCCGTTGCAGGAGATGATCAGCACGTATCAGAAGGCACACTGGTCACGCTGGACGGGTCAAAATCAACCGGCACCAACCTGATGTATAAATGGACAGAGGGTGGTATTGTACTGAGTGATCAGGTATCATTTGACTATGAATTTTCACCTGGCACGCACGAAATCACGCTGACCGTATCAGACGGCAACAACACCGACACCGACACGGTAATCGTGCATGTGAACCGTCCCCCGGTTGCAGATGCAGGCGGTGACCGGGTCGTATCGCCCAACACATACATCAAGCTCGACGCATCCGGATCTACGGATCCTGATGGCGACTCCTTATCCTATCTGTGGGAGGAGGCTGGAACAGAATTGAGCACCGAAAGATCGCTCAGCAAGATTTTTGATACCGGAAAGCATGAGATCACACTGACCGTAACCGATACTTTTGGGGATGATGACACCGACACGGTGGAGGTGGTGGTCAACCGTGCACCTCATGCGGATGCAGGACCTGACCAGACAGTACCTGAAGGAACGCTGATTCATTTCGATGCATCCAATTCCAGTGACCCCGACGGCGATCCCTTATCCTATCTGTGGAAGGAGGATGGTGGCAGCATCCTCAACTCGGCACCCTCATTTGACACAAGCGCTCTTCCATGCGGCACACACAACATCCTCCTGGAGGTGACCGATACGTATGGGGCAAGTGCTACCGATCGTGTGGTGATCGATATCGTTCCTGTGGATCAGAAACCCCCGGTCGCTTGCGCCGGACCTGACCAGACCGTCCTCGTTGGAACCGCTGTCACCCTCGATGCATCCAATTCCAGTGACCCTGATGGCACAATCGTGAAATATGGATGGCTCGAGGCACATACTGTGATCAATGAATCCATGGTTTTTAAGCACCTCTTTCCCAGAGGCGTGCATCATATCACGCTCATGGTGACTGATGATGATGGCGCATCAGCAACCGACGATGTCACAATCACGGTTCGATCGAGTATGAACCTGCCTCGTGCAGACGCGGGAACAGATCGCAAGGTACTCGCGGGAACCGAGATTCTGTTCGATGCATCCAGTTCAGATGGAGAAAATCTGACATACCAGTGGTCGGAGAACGGTACCATTCTTTCAGAGAGGCGGATGTTCAACCAGACATTTGCTCCAGGCACACACACGATCAGGCTGACCGTTTTTGACGAGTACGGAGGTAGAGATACGGATGTGACCAATATCACTGTTCTTGCACTGGCAGCCACAGGATCAACAGAAGACGTGAGCGCACCACCGGAAGCACCGAAACCCCGCAACATGGGATTTTATTACGTGGTGGCGCTTGCGCTGATACTGCTGACTGGTGGAATCGTATTCTTGCGTCTGAGACCGTCCCATACACAAAACAGACGTCCGCACCCGAAACCAGAACCGGTAAGGAATATTATAGATAGCAAACCCGATGATAAACACAAGACCAGAACCGACGTCAGAGTTCCGGAACCAAAAACGGTGCAGTTAAGAGTAAATGTGCTCGATTCTACATCGAAAACACCGATTCCCGGCGTAATCGTTCATGCCGGATCGAAGACTCTCAAGACCGACGATGCGGGAGAGGTGATATTCACATTGAGCCGCGATGAAGAGCACACGATCAATACCAGCGGCATCCCGAATCTGTATGGCGGTGCAACCGCTTCTGTAAAAGGCGATGTTGCAACGATTCTGTTACCATCGATCGTCCGCCCTGATCAGGAACAGGATGCGAGATTACGTTCCATCAGACAGACGTTTGAGAACCGGTATCGTGAA
>Ga0190303_1000809_pt1 | contig 12978 bp, 11 predicted proteins | sample 48700701_MG_FD_161672 | JGI IMG/M metagenome (GOLD analysis project Ga0190303, IMG submission 161672) | Hydrothermal vent sediment bacterial communities from Southern Trench, Guaymas Basin, Mexico - 4870-07-0-1_MG | ecosystem: Environmental > Aquatic > Marine > Hydrothermal vents > Sediment ...
CGATAATTTTCATGTAAGGCAAGCTACTTTCCAAATAATGAATCTTGCGAGAGAAGGGAATCGATATTTTGACTACAAAAAGCCATGGAATTTAATCAAATCAGACAAGACAAAATGTGGCACTACACTCTATGTTCTTGCAAATCTATTAAATAGCATAGCAATATTATTTTCCCCTATTTTACCCGATGGAATGAAAAAGATAAAAGAGGCTTTAGGGAACAATGATTTGCATTGGAATAATGCCGGGAAACTTTCCATAAAACCGGGCAGTGAATTCAAGAATCCGGGTATCTTGTATAAAAAAATAGATGATAAAACAATAAGACGAGAGGAGGATAAACTTATGGACGAAAATAAAACAAATGAAACAGATATGAAGAATAAAGAAAAAAATACCGAGAAAAAAGAATATGTTACAATTGACGATGTTTTGAAACTCGGGCTCAAAGTCGCCGAAATCCTTGAAGCGGAACGTGTTGAAAATACCGATAAGCTGATAAAAATGAAAATTAAAATCGGTGAAGAGGAAAGACAGATCATCGCAGGAATAGCTATGAGTTATTCTCCGGATGAGATTATAGGAAAGAAAATTGTTGTTGTTTCAAATATGAAACCGGCAAAGATTCGCGGAATAGAATCCAACGGAATGCTTCTTGCCGCAAGTAATGGTGATTCTCTTTCACTAATCACCGTTGATAGGGAAATCGATTCCGGTAGCTCCATAAAATGATTGTAGATTCACACTGCCATTTACAGATGGAGGATTTTTCAAATGATCTTCCATCTGTTATATCAAACGCAAAAACTGAAGGTATCTGTTCCTTTGTCGTAATTGGATTTGATTTGGAATCGAGTATTAAAGCAATGAATCTCGCCCGTAAATACGAATTCATTCATCCCGTTTACGGTATACACCCTTATGACACAAACAAATATGCTCTCACCGTATTCAAAGAAATTGAAGATTTAATTGCCGAGTATCGTCCTATTGCCATAGGTGAAACGGGGCTGGACTACTATAGAGACTACTCACCGAAGGAGAAACAACGTATTTTCTTCAACGAACACATAGAAGTTGCAAACAAATACGATCTGCCCATAGTTACACATATTCGTGATGCTTTCGACGATTCATTCCGAATCTTAAAGGAATCAAAAAGAAGGAGAGACATATTGCACTGTTTTACCGGAACAATAAATGATGTGGAACATTTTAAGAGCCTTGACATGTTCTTCGGTATCACAGGCATAATCACATTTAAGAATAGTCCTTTAAAGGAAGTCGTTAACTCTATTCCGAACAATCGATTACTAATAGAAACGGATTCTCCTTACCTCTCTCCCGTCCCTAAGAGGGGGAAGCGAAATGAACCGGCAAATATAGTATATACTTTAATGACTCTTGCCGATCATATGAAAACAGATGCAGAATCTCTGGAATCTCTTCTTTTGAAAAATACAGAAGAGGCATATAGATTTAAATTCAATGAATGTAAAAAAAGAACTTAAGCAGTTGGGGCTTTATCCTTCCAAACGGTTGGGACAGAATTTTCTTTTTGATGAAAATCTGGCGAGAAAAATTGTAGATTCCCTTGAATCTGACAAGCAAGTAATAGAAATCGGTCCCGGGCTTGGTGTTCTTTCCAAATATATCCTAAAACGCTTCCCTGATGCTATCTTTATAGAAAAGGATCCATTGCTATTCAACTACTTGAAATTGCACTACCCGAATGGGAAGTTCATTCTTCAGGATGCACTGAAATTCGATTTTAATCGATTTGACTCCTATTCCGTTATTTCCAATCTCCCGTATTCCATAAGCAAGAATATGCTCCGGAAGTTTATTTCCGCCTATCCACATATGGATGAAGCGATATTGATGCTACAAAAAGAGGTGGTTGAGAGGTTGACATCTCCTCCCTGCAATAAAAAATACGGAGTAATGACAATTCTTACCCGTATATTTTATATTGAAGAAAAACTATTCAATGTTTCAAAAAACGTTTTTTATCCTAAACCGGATATTGATTCCTCGGTTGTGAGACTAAAAAAGCGCGATTCTATTCCGTTGAACCACGATGAAGTAGATGATTTCATTAGATTTATTAAAACAATATTCTCAAGCAGAAGAAAAAAGATATCTACAAATCTCGGCATTTCAGATAAAAAAAATAATAAACTCAGCCTAAGAGCCGAGGAATTGAGTCTTGAAAAATTAATAGAACTTTATAGGGAGTTAAAATCGTCCTCCGAATAATCCGCCCTTTTTCTTCTTTTTTCGGGAACTGTACTTTAATCGTGCATCGTTTGTTTCGCTTCCCGCCTCATTACTTTTATTTTCGGGTTCGTTTTCTGCATCATCGGGCTCATCATCTTGTTTATCTTCCTTCTCTTCGCCCAATATTATAAAACCTGCGGAAATCAGGTTATACACTATTCTCCCGGTTTCAAATTCAGATATAGCGAGTTCCCTTGCAATTTCCTTAAGGGTCTTTTTTCCGTCAACAATAGAAAGAACTTTCCAATCATCATCGGTAAATGTTATTTCGTTATCCTCGGTAGGAGGGTTCTCATTTAATTTCAACACAACATTTACCGAAGGAACGACCTGCTCTATCTTCTTCCATTCATCCAGTTGCCTTGCAGCTTCAATCATTAATTTTTGAATGGGTATATTAAGCGTTTTTTCGGTAGCTCTTTTATGGGGATCGAAGAAAAATTTTCCTTTGTTCCATCTTAATATCCTGTGAATTGCATCATCACCTTTATAATCACCGGCACTAACATCAACAACAACGCCGTTTTCAAAATAGATTATCCCCCTATAATCATCGGATTCTATCTCAAGAGCACCGTCTTTCTTACCGATATTTATAAGCTCAAGGATATCGGTTATATCAAAATCTTCAAGACTTCCCTGTAAAGGTGCCACCAAACCTCCTTATAATAAATTGACTCTCTTTAATATAACCAATTTTAAAAATTTTGCAAGTAAATTTTTAATAATTTACTCCTATGCTCATCCTATGAGTTCCATTCGTTGATTGTTCCACGGTATAACTGTAATCAAATCTAAACCTGCTCAACATGATTCCCAAGCCAACATTTGCTATGGTATTCTCACCGCCAACAAGGTAAGATAGTCGTAAATTAATACGGTTATCAAAGATATAATCAAAATCAAAATCGGTAACCGCTCTGTCGGGAATACTTGAAACAAAGTTCTTCACATTATCCGAGAAGGTGTAACTGGTGTCGCTATAAGGAATGACATAATATTTCGAATAACCTCCAATCGAAATACCGATTTTGCTTTTGTATCGTCTAATATCAATTCTCTTTCCCATCGCAAATCTTACTCGACTCGGCTGAGTAACCTTTTGCGTCTCTCCGAAATTTACCGCAGGGCCAAAATTGTTAAAAATAACGGAAACAGTAATTCCCTTGAGGATGGAAGGGCTGAATAAAACACCGCCATCAAAGGATACACCGGTTCCCGAATAGATATATGAATTTTGACTGATAAATTTAACTCCGATTCCCGCTTTTAATTCCTTGTAAATTTCATATCCCACGGAACCGCCGGCTATAAAATCGGAAAAACTAGTTGTAGAATAGGGAATATCCTGCGGAACAATTCCTCTCAATTCAATAGCGCCACCGTTAAAATATCCTATTCCCATCATAATTCCCAATTTATTATTCAATTTTTTCGAGAAATAGATATCGTCTCTCCTTACATCGAATCCGAGCTCCTCATGGTTAAATACCATATTGATGTTCTCCGTTTCGGCAAGCATTGCAGGATTATCGAGAAAGGAAGTGATAATATGTCCGAAAACCGAATATCCGCTTCCAAGTGATGCCGATATCGGTGAAGTATTAATTTCAAGAACGGATAATCCTCTATTGTTAGAGCTGAAATCTTCACCGAAAATCAATGTCACCCAACAAAATATCAGTATTATAAGCCATCTTCTTTTCATTAAACCTCCAAAGCACTAAATAGTGTTATTTATGTGGATAAGTGATTCAAATACCCTATTAGTTGTATCGTAAGTTACATTATTGCAAGACATAAAAGTTATCCACATTTTTCATTACTTATCCACATTTACACATCAGGGAGTGATCTTCTCCACATCGATAATGCTATCATCCTCTTTAAGCCGAACTATCCTGACTCCTTGCGTGTTTCTTCCTATGGTTTTAATTTCACTGGCCTTCATCCTAACTACCTGACCGATGCGTGTTACAAATATCAATTCGTGATTATCGTGAACATCTTTGATTGCTACAACATTTCCACGATTTTCATTTGTCTTTATGGCAATTACACCTTTCCCGCCGCGGTGTGTTTTTCTATAAGCATCTATATCCGTGCGTTTGCCGAAGCCCTTTTCCGTTATGACAAGCAATGTATCACCTCTTTTTGCCACAACCATTCCTACAACCAGATCGTCTTTATCGAGTCTTATGCCTCGGATCCCGTGTGCCGTTCTGCCCATAACCCTGACTTCCGATTCAACGAAATGGATTGCCTGTCCCTTTCTCGTCACAATGATGATACTGTCATTTCCTCCCGTGACTTTGACATCTTCAATTGTTTCATCATCATCCAGCCTGCTATAAATGATGCCATTCTTCCGAGGATGTGAAAAATCAGACAGTTTCATCCGTTTAACAATCCCTTTTGTTGTCACAAGAAAGAGAAATCTATCTTCCTCAAAGGATTTGACAGGGACTATTGCCTTGACCTTTTCCCCGCTGCTGCAACCGATAAGATTGACTATTGCACGTCCCTTGGCTTGTCTTCCGCCTTCGGGAATTTGATACACTTTGAGCCAGTAGGCAATCCCTTTGTCTGTAAAAATCAGGACATAACTGTGGGTTGAAGCTACAAACAAACCGTTTACAAAATCATCGTCAACTGTTTGAATCCCTATTATCCCTTTTCCTCCTCTTTTCTGATTCTTGTATGTGGCAAGAGACATTCTTTTTATATATCCTTTGTTCGAAACAAAAACAACGACATTTTCGTCTGCTATGAGATCTTCAACATCTATATCATCCGCCATCTCCAATTTGATTTCGGTCAGCCTCTCATCCCCGTATTTATCCTTAATTTCGAGAAGCTCTTTCTTTACTTCTTCAAGTAAAAGAGATTCCGATGATAGTATCGATCTGTAAAATGCTATGTCCTTTATGAGTTTTTCATATTCTTCATCTAGTTTATAACGCTCAAGTTGTGTTAATCTCGACAATTTTATCTCGAGTATTGCATTTGCCTGCATCTCCGTAAAAGAAAACCTTGCCATCAAATTCGCTCTTGCAATTGCAACATCCTTGGCTTTTTTTATAATCTCTATTATTTCATCAATATGATCAAGAGCCGTCTTCAGTCCTTCTAATATATGTGCCCTTTTCTCCGCCTTATCAAGCCTGTACTGAGTTCTTCTCGTAATTACATCTTTTCTGTGCTCGATAAAAACGGAGATGATTTCCTTAAGGTTCATAACCTTTGGAATGCCATCGACAAGTGCGAGCATAATAATACCGTAATTGTTTCTCAATTGAGTGTGTTTGTATAGACTATTCAGTACAACCTCTTTTTCATATCCTCTTTTGATATCAATGCTTACCCGAATACCATTTCTGTCCGATTCGTCTCTAATATCCTGTATCCCGTCGATTTTTTTCTCTTTAACAAGCTTTGCAATTGCCTGTATTAAATTTGCCTTATTAACCTGATACGGTAATTCCGTTATAACAATTCTCTCTTTCCCCTTCTTCGTTGTCTCGTAATTGACTCTTCCCTGAATCTGGATAGTCCCTCTACCTGTTTTATAGGCATCTCTTATCCCTTTAATACCCGCTATTATTCCCTGTGTGGGAAAATCGGGACCTTTTATAAATTGCATCAGCTCGTCTATGGTGGCGTCTGTGTTTTCAATCAAATGTATGGTCCCATCTATAACTTCCGTCAGATTATGCGGAGGGATATTTGTCGCCATTCCTACAGCAATACCGGAAGAGCCGTTAATAAGCAAATTCGGTATTCTCGATGGCAAAACCGACGGTTCCTCGATTCTTCCGTCGAAATTAGGAACCATATCCACCGTATTTTCATCGAGATTTACAAGCATCTCCGCCGCAATTTTCGATAATCGCGCCTCGGTATATCTATAAGCCGCTGCCGGATCTCCGTCTATACTTCCGAAATTTCCCTGCCCGTCAACAAGAGGGTATCTTAACGAAAAATCTTGAGCCATTCTTACCATAGCATCATAAACGGCAGCATCACCATGGGGATGATATTTTCCAAGCACCTCACCGACAACACTTGCCGATTTCTTATACGGTTTGTTATGGAACAATCCCATTTGATACATTGAATACAAGATTCTCCTGTGAACCGGTTTCAAACCGTCTCTTGCATCGGGTAAAGCCCTCCCCACAATTACACTCATGGAATATTCAAGGTATGCCGTTTTCAATTCTTTACTTATATTTATTTCTTTTATTCTGTCATTCATATTTCACCTCTCAGATGTCCAGATTCTTAACATAATGAGCATTTTCTTCTATAAATTTTCTTCTCGGCTCCACTTTATCACCCATAAGAATGGTAAATAGTTGATCCGCTTCTTCCGCATCCTCTATTGTAACACGTTTCAAAATACGATTTTCCGGATTCATTGTTGTATTCCATAGTTGCTCCGGATTCATTTCACCGAGACCTTTATAACGCTGTATTGTGAGACCGTTTTCTCCGAGTTCTTTTATTATCATATCCTTCTGCTCGTCCGTATATGCATATTTCGTAATTTTTTTACCTTTTTTAATCATGTAAAGCGGTGGTTGTGCAAGATATACAAACCCGTTTTCAATCAATTCTGTAGCATACCTGTAAAAAAAGGTGAGTAACAATGTCGTGATATGCGAACCGTCAACATCGGCATCAGCCATCAATATTATCTTATGATAACGTATTTTGGCTATTTTATCTTCCGCTTCTTCGTCACCAAAAGTGATTCCTATTGCCGAAACAATGGTCTTTATGGCATCATTGGATAATATTTTATCAAGTCTGCTCTTTTCCACATTGAGAATTTTACCTCTAAGAGGCAGAATAGCTTGAAAATTCCTATCTCTACCCTGCTTTGCACTACCACCTGCCGAATCTCCTTCCACAAGATAGATCTCGGTGAGCGAAGGGTCCTCTATAGAACAATCGGCTAACTTCCCCGGTAAAATATCGCTTTCAAGAGCACTTTTTCTTCTCGTTAGCTCCCTGGCCTTCTTCGCAGCAATGCGCCCCCTTGCCGCCATTTGAACTTTTTCGAGAATTTTATTTATAACACGCGGGTTCTCTTCGAAGAAAACGGATAACCTGCTTTGCACAATGGATTCTACTATCCCTTTAACATCACTGTTACCCAGTTTCGTTTTCGTTTGCCCTTCAAATTGCGGATTCGGCAGTTTTACCGAAACTACGGCCGACATTCCCTCTCTGACATCATCTCCGGTAAATGATACATCTTGTTTCGGTTTTGACCTTCTGTAAAAATCGTTTATGACTTTAGTCAAAGCGGATTTAAAACCGCTCAGGTGTGTTCCGCCCTCTTTCGTGTTTATATTATTTGCAAATGTGTAAATTATACTCTGGAATGTCTTATTGTACTGAAATGCCACATCAACCGTTACATCATCTTTTTCATCTCTTATTGAAACAGGTTTCGGATGAATGGGGTCTTTGAATTTATTTATGTGTTTTACAAATTCTATTATACCGCCTTTATAAAAGAAGTTATTAAATCTCCCGTCTCTTTCGTCTTTTATTTCAATCCTAAGTCCTTCATTAAGAAATGCAAGTTCCCTTAATCGCTCTGACAAAACATCAAAACTAAATTTTTGATCGCCAAAAATTTCCTTATCGGGGACAAATGAAATGGCAGTACCGGATTCCGATGTGAATCCCGTTACCTTCAGTTCTGTCACGGGAATCCCTTTTTCATAACGCTGAAAGTAAAGTTTACCGTCTTTTTTTATCTTAACCTCAAGCCATTCGGAAAGAGCATTGACCACAGATACGCCCACACCGTGTAATCCTCCCGATATTTTATATGCTTTGTGATCGAATTTCCCCCCTGCATGCAACATCGTCATAACGACTTCTACAGCAGGCTTATGCATTTCCGGATGCTCCCCTACGGGAATCCCACGCCCATTGTCCTCTATAACAATCGATTCGTCTGCTTTTATGGTTACCTTTATATGATTGCAGTACCCTGCAAGAGCCTCATCTATACTGTTATCGATAACCTCAAAAGCAAGATGATGAAACCCTCTGCTAAAAGTATCGCCAATGTACATAGCCGGACGAGTTCTTACCCCTTCCAATCCCTTTAATACATGTATTTTACTCGCATCGTATGTCAAGTTCGCCTCCTTCTTAATCCTATTTTAAACACTATTTTATTTACTATTTTTTTCCCTAAAAAAACATTTATCTCCTTTATTATTGCATCACTCATGGAATCAAGTTCCCTCTTCCAGATTGTATTTTTAACCCTTATTTCAATTGTACCGCTTTCAATAAGTAGCGGATCCGTAACCGACGCTATCTCCTTACCTACGATTTGTTCCCAATTGCTCTGTATTTTAAAATTCTCGTATACGCCGACCTTCTTTAAAACATTGTTTAATATCTCCCCTATAGGTTTCGGCTTGTTTTTATCCATCTATTTGCTCCATATTAATATATGCCACTCCCGTTCCAATATCGTATCTTTCCGGAGATGTTATAATTACCTGAGCTTTGTCAATAAAAAATTTTAATAAATTCCTTCTTCGTTTCTCATCCAATTCCGAAAATATGTCATCGAGGAGCATCACAGGATATTCATTTTTTATTTTATTATAGATATCCGATTCGGCTATCCTGAGTGCTACCACAAGAGATTTTTTCTCCCCCGTTGAAGCGAAATAGCGAGAATTTTCACCGTTAATAACTATCTGAATATCATCCGTATGCACACCGAAAGAGGTCCTTTTTAGTAATTTGTCATTTCCCCTTTTATTACGATATCGCAAGAGTAAATCATCCCTGTCCCCGTCTGTAAATTCCGATTTATAATTTACGAATATTCTATCTTTCGCACCGGTGATTCTGAAGTATATATCGGTTATTATTTCGTTCAATTTATCTACCGTCTCCCTTCTTCGCTCTGCAATTATAATTCCGTTTTTCGTTAAAATCTTTTCATATGCGTAAAGTAAATTTTCATCATTGTCGATTGCTTCCCTGAAAAGCTTATTCCGTTGTTCAAGAGCGTAGTTGTACTTCTTGAGATATATTATATAATCGTTATCTGTTGATGCAATCATCCTATCTATGAAACGCCTCCTTATCATCGGAGAACCGTTTATGACACTTGTATCCTCGGGAGAAAAAACAACCGGAATAAATACTCCGAAAAGCTCCGAAACCTTTTTAATATTTTTGCCGTCCAATATTATTTTTTTCTCACCGGATTTCATCCCCATTGCTATTTTGTGTTTTGTGTCATCGGATGAAACGGTTCCATCAACATGAAAATATTCCGTTTCACGCATTCTTATATCCGAATCTTTAACATTTCTGAAGGATTTTCCACAACTCAAATAATAAATGGCTTCAAGCAGATTTGTTTTCCCCGATCCGTTTTCTCCATAAACATAAGTAATAGTATCGGCAAATTCGAACTTTTTTTCTTTGATATTTCGAAAATTAATCACATTAATATCCAATATTTTCAACGCTTACCCGATTGATCCGATTTAATTTGATTCCCATCCACATACATATCAAAAAAACAACTCGGTGCTTTTTCTTTCAAAATCTTCAAAATTTCGATGGCAATTTTTCGAATTTCCCATTGAGCATGAAGATCACCCCTGATTTCCAAAATATGTCTCCACTCTCTAAAATTTGCAGTCATCACGATTTCACTTTCCACCGCATTAGGCAAAACAAATCTCGCATCTTCTTTTTTTACCCCGTTATTCAAAAGCGTTTCGTAAAATCTTCTCACATTTTCCATGTGCTCCTCATACATTACCCTTATTCTATGATTATTTTTAATTGCATCGGGTATTACATATGAAAAATTGTTTTCAGATACATACCTCTGAGATTGTTGGGTAAAAGCAGCCAATCTGTGCCTGACAAGTTGATGCGTAAAACTTCGGCTCCCCCCTTTAATCCTGAAAGTCGCCGATGCATGTTCCAAAACGGACAAATGACCGCTTCTTATAATCATCTTTATGAATTTTTCTTTCGAATTTTCAGTTTTCTTTGAAAACGAAAGATAAGCGGTACGCCCACATTCCTCGATCAATGCTTCTGCATCGGGGGTAATAGACAGTAATTTAACTTCAATCATAGTTGTTTTAATATATCATATAACAGATTTTATGTCAAACCGATTCAAGCGATAACCCCCGCACAAGTTACACTATTATTTTACTTACACGAATACCGAATATTTTTATTGTTTGATTTTTTTACAGTCTAAGACTATGGGTTTATTGTCTATGTCAACGGTAAAAACAATATCCGCAAGCCCGCCGGAATTAATGGATTTTCTGCATCTGTTATTATCTCCGGAAACAAAAATGATACCGTTCTCCATTAACTCATATCCGAAGATATGCTCTTGAAGATGTACATTGTTTAACAAAAATACCGGGGGTTGGTTGCCTTCACCGAATGGACTCATAATGCGAGCCGTTTTGAAAACGGAATTGCTCATATCTTTAATGTCTATTTTTGCATCGATTGTTATATTACTAATTAAATCTTCCTCACTTATGTTTTCTTCGGCATATCTATTGGCTCTCTCTATAAAATCGCTTACCTTTTCTTTTTTAATAGTAAAACCCGCAGCGTATTTATGACCTCCGAAATTGTCAAACAGATCGGACATGGATTTAAACATCATTGCCAAATCGAAATACTTGGGACATCTTCCCTCTGCTACGAAATCTCCGTTATTAGGAGTAATAATAATAACCGGTTTATTGGTAATATCCTTGATTTTGGATGCCACATATCCGGAATACATTCTGTCCGTATTTCCCTGGATAATAATGATTTTACCGAATTTTTCCATATCAAGCTTCACCATATATGAATTGAAAATCTCTTTTGCATTACTCTGCCATTCACTACTCTTTTTGTAAAGATCTATAATTTCTTTTTGATAGCTATTACCGTCATTACTAACAAGAACATTGATAATTTGTACTTTCCCTTTCACTGATTTGGAAGAGGAAATAATCGGAATTATAAAGTTATGTATTGCCTGAAAGTTATCGATGATTGTTGTGTCAAGTAGTTTTGAAATCACTTTTGTAATACAAAATCCATGTTCTTTGAAAATCTCGATTCCCCTTTTCACAATTATTCTGTTATCTCCCACCAAAGGGACCTTATCTGCAATCGTACCGAATGCAGCTATCATAACAAGCTCCTTTTGAACCGAATAAAATTGGGAAGAAGACAGATTTAAGTACTTCTTTGCAATGGCTTCCGCGAAACGAAACGCTACACCTGCACCGCTATATTTGTCATTTTTGCTTATAACCGGATTTATCCTTGCTACAGCATTCGGTAAACTCGTGTGTGTTATATTATGATGATCCGTTACGATGACATCAACTCCCCTTGCATTTGCATGATCAACTTCATCGACATCACTAATGCCGCAATCAACGGTTATGATAAGATTAACTCCTTTATCAGCATAGTAATCAATCACCTTTTCATTCAATCCTATTCCGTGTTCCGAACGGGATGGGATAAAATACGACACATTTGCTCTTATGTCTTTGAGGAATTTGTATAAAATTGCTGTTGCCGTCATACCATCTGCATCTTCATCCCCCCAAATTATAATGCGTTCGTTATTTTCCAGAGCTTGAATTACACGATCAACCCCCTTTCCCATTTCATTTATTTCAAAGCTATCCACGAGATGTTCCATTGTTCCGTATAGATATTTAAAAATCTCGTCTCTCCCTTTGATACCTCTGTTCAAAAGTATTTTCAGTATGGTTCTATCCACATTAAGTGTCGAGAGATATCCCTCAAGATACGTATCATCCATATCTGTAAATTTCCATCTCATTTAGCGCCTCTCTATATAAATTGGTGAAAATAGTTTGTCCTGATAAACAGTCACATAATCGGTTCTGCTGAGTTCCAGAAGAGCCATAAAGGTTACCAGGAGATGTTTTAAACTCTTCTGCTCCAATAGCTCTTCGATTTGGTACCTATTCCCGTATGCTATCCTATTCTTTAAACTATCAATTACCTTTTCTATTTTTATTTTCAATACATTTTTTTCATAATCATTTAGAACCTTTTCCCGTCGTAACATAACCTTCAAAACATGTTGAAGCAATTGTGAATCTTCTCTTTTTTTTGAACGCCATTTCCCTATATTCTCACCGTGCGAGGCGGTAAAATAACGCTTTTCGGCTTTAGCTTTCTCTCCGAGAATTGCTCCCAATTCTTTGTATTTCGAATACCGGATTAATCGTTTCGTTAACTCCTCTTTCGTATTTATAGCATCATCCTGATTATTATCTCTCTCAATCGGTAAAAGGGAATACGCTTTGATTTTCATAAGTGTAGCGGCGGTAACAAGAAAATCTCCACTGATATTCAAATCGGCATCATTCATGATATTTAAATAATGAAGATACTCGGAAGTAATTTGAGAAATCGGAATATCGTATATATTCAATTCATTTCTTTGAATTAAATATAATAAAAGATTAAAAGGTCCTTCGTAAATTTCACCTAATTTAACTTTGTACATTAATTACCTATTTCTTTCCACTCACTTTTTAATTTAAATAGATTATCGTTTAAATTCTTTTTTTCAACAGATTTAACATTTGTCAAAGAATGAAGCAGCCTGAAAC
>Ga0190303_1000813_pt1 | contig 12951 bp, 11 predicted proteins | sample 48700701_MG_FD_161672 | JGI IMG/M metagenome (GOLD analysis project Ga0190303, IMG submission 161672) | Hydrothermal vent sediment bacterial communities from Southern Trench, Guaymas Basin, Mexico - 4870-07-0-1_MG | ecosystem: Environmental > Aquatic > Marine > Hydrothermal vents > Sediment ...
TTTACCTCATCATTAAATAATACAATTTCGTGTTGATTCACTTCTTTTTCCAAAACATCAACTTCTTCTTGTATTTTCTTTTTTGTATCACTCATAGTGCTAAAATAAAAAATTATTTTAAATACTTTAATGACACCCAGTTATTTCGCTCTATAGTTGTGTCTAATTTCAAACCATATTTCGAAACTTCTGCATCAATAATTGGAATGTCTTCTTTATAGAATCCACTAAATAAAATAGTACCATTTTCATTTAAACAATTCATATAAGCATTCATGTCATTTAGCAAAATATTTCTGTTGATGTTAGCAATAATTACATCGTATTTTTTATTTACTAATAATGATGCATTACCTTCAAAAACTGAAATTTGCTTACAATTATTACGCTCAACATTTTCTAATGAATTTTCGTAACACCAATTATCAATATCAATGGCATCAATTGGTTGTGCTCCTTTCATTTCAGTAAAAATGGCTAAAATTCCAGTTCCACAACCCATATCTAAGGTTTTTTTGTTGGTTAAATCTAATGCTAGTAGTTGCTGTACCATCATATGTGTAGTTTCATGATGCCCTGTACCAAAACTCATTTTTGGTTCAATTACTATATCATATTTTAAGTTTGGGTTTTCGTGAAAAGGTGCTCTAATACTCACCAAATTATCAACTTCTATTTGGTTAAAGTTCTTTTCCCATTCACTGTTCCAATTCGTTTGTTCTATAATTTCTTCTTTATATGAAATTTCAAACTCTTCAGAATTTAATATTTGAATTGTATCTAAAATTATTGAATTCCAATCAACTTCCTGAATATAGGCAGTTACACCATCTACATTTTCAACAAAACTTTCGAAACCAGCAAACCCTAATTGGGCAATTAATATTTCAGTGCCAGGCTCTTTTGGCGCAACCTTAAACGTGTATCCAATATATTTTAAACTCATAATTCTTTCTTTAAAACGCAAAAATACGGTTTCCTTTTATAACAAAAGAAAACCGTATTTATATTTTAAACTATTTTTTAAATTGACTTAGAATGATTTTACCAAAGCAACAAAATTTTCAGCATTTAAAGCCGCTCCACCAATTAAACCACCATCTACATCTTCTTTAGAAAATATCTCTTTTGCGTTAGAAGGTTTTACACTTCCACCGTATAAAATTGATACATTTTCAGCAATTTCAGTAGTGTATTTATCAGCAACAATTTTTCTAATAAATGCATGCATTTCTTGTGCCTGTTCTGGCGAAGCTGTTTCACCTGTCCCAATTGCCCAAACTGGCTCGTATGCTAAAACTATATTTTCCCAAACTGAAGCTTCCAAATGAAATAATCCATTTTTAATTTGAGTTTCTACAACGTTAAAATGATTGTCAGATTTTCTATCTTCTAACACTTCACCAAAGCAAAAAATTACTTCTAAATTGTTTGCTAAAGCAGCATCTACTTTTTCAGCTAAAATAGCATCAGTTTCACCAAAATATTCACGTCTTTCTGAATGGCCTAAAATCACAGTTTTCAATCCTAATGAAGTCAACATTTCAGCAGAAATCTCACCTGTAAAAGCGCCACTTTTTGCTTGATGCATATTTTGTGCAGCCACTTCAACTGCTGAACCATCTGTAGCTCTAACAACCTCAGTTAAGTTAACAAATGTAGGTGTAACAATAACTCTAGTATTGCTAAGTGTTAAATCTTGCACATTGGCAACAACTTCATTTGCTAATTGTATTGACTCCTGAATGTTTTTATTCATTTTCCAGTTTCCTGCTACTATTTGTTTTCTCATGGTTTAATATTTTACGTATAGAGTTCTAATTAATGGTACAAATTTACAATTTATCATTTAAATTTTAGTTGAAAAATTGGTTGATTGCGCAATCGTTTTCGATTGATTTTCAAACTGAAATATTATTTAAATCTAATTCTTGGATCTAACACACCATAAATAATATCAACCAAAATATTAATGATAATAAACATAGATGCTATTATTAAAACACTTCCCATAATTACAGGTAAATCTAGCGTATTTAGTGCGTTTACAATTTCTTTCCCTAATCCATTCCAATTAAAAATATACTCTACAAAAACTGCACCTGCCAATAAAGAAGCAAACCAACCTGAAACTGCTGTAACAACAGGGTTTAAAGCATTTTTCAATGCATGTGTTTTAATTATTTTATATGTTGAAAGCCCTTTTGCTTTTGCTGTTCTTATATAATCCTGATTTAAAACTTCTAACAAAGAATTACGCATTAATTGAATAACAACAGCCAATGGTCTTATTCCTAATACTATTGAAGGCAGCAATAAGTTTTTCCATTGAATGTACCTGTTTTCCCCAAAATCATCTACTTCATACAAGCTTCCAGTCATATTTAAATTGGTGTACTTGTGTAAAATAAACCCGAAAAACCATGCAAATAATATGGCTGAAAAAAATGAAGGAACACTCATTCCTAATGTACTAATGATTGATATAATTCTATCAAAAAAAGTATCTTTATATAAGGCTGACAGTATGCCGAAAAATATTCCAATAATAATTGCAATAGTTATTGCAGAAATAGCCAAAATAGCGGTATTGGGTAATGTTTCTGCTATAACTTCTGAAACATTTTTATCGTTCTTTTGAAATGATTTCCGAAGGTATGGGTACTTTATTACTACTGTTTTGTTAGCAATGGTAAACAATTTATAAAATGAATATTTATCAATTGACAAATACGTGTAATTAGTAGAGTTATTACTGTGAACTGAAATTGGTGATACATCATTCAAATAATATAAATACTGTGTTGAAATTGGCTGATCAAAACCATACTTTTTACGAATATTTTGAAGTTGTTCACTATCCTCTCGCTGATCTAACATCATACGAGCAGGATCGCCAGGCAATATATTAAATAGAAAAAAAATGACTGTAACAACTCCAAATAATGTTAACAATCCATATACTATTTTATTTAAAATGTAATTAAGCAATGTGTATTTATTTGATAAACAAATATAGCTTAAAGTATTAAAATTACTACTTTTGCTTAATTCTTTATTTGAACTTATGAATAAACAAGCACTTATTGCTCAAATTCAACAAAAAAAATCTTTTTTATGCATTGGATTAGATGTTGATTTAGCTAAAATACCAACACATTTATTAGCTGAAGAAGACCCTATTTTTGAATTTAACAAACAACTAATTGATGCCACTCACCATTTAGCTGTTGCTTACAAACCTAATACTGCCTTTTATGAAGCTTATGGTATTAAAGGTTGGCGTGCATTAGAAAAAACCATTAATTACATAAACGAAAATTATCCTAAAATTTTCACCATTGCTGATGCTAAACGTGGCGATATTGGCAACACTTCAACAATGTATGCCAAAGCTTTTTTTGAAGATTTAAATTTTGATTCTGTAACTGTAGCACCATATATGGGAAGTGATTCCGTTGAACCATTTTTAGCTTTCGAAAACAAAACTACTATTTTGCTAGCTTTAACTTCTAATAAAGGTGGATTGGACTTTCAAGGTTTAAAAACCAACAATAACGAGTTATACAAAGAAGTTTTAAAAACTGCTTTAACTTGGAAAAATTCTGACAATTTAATGTTTGTGGTTGGAGCTACAAAAGCTGAATATTTTTCAGAAATCAGAAAAATTGTTCCAAATCATTTTTTACTCGTTCCTGGTGTTGGAGCTCAAGGTGGCAATTTACAAGATGTTTGTAAGTATGGAATTACAAAAGATTGTGGTTTACTAATTAATTCTTCAAGAGGAATTATTTACGCTGGAAATGATGAGAATTTTGCAAAAGATGCACAAATAGAAGCGTTAAAACTACAACAGCAAATGGAAACTATTTTAAATGAAAAAAGCCAAGGTTAATGACTCCTCGGCTTATATAATTCAAACAATTACGTTTTTGTTTTTTCAATCTTATAAATTAATTCAAAGTAACTATACAACTGAAAACAAAGTTTTGTAATTATATAGCTAATTTACAGCTAGTTCCCTTTAAAAATTGATATTTGATTTGAATGCATTTATTTATGATTTGAAAGTATAAAAATTCTCTATGAAAATGAATCACTAATTATAAATAACTTAATTATATCTATATAAAGCATAAAAAAAGGCCATCAAATTTGATGGCCTTTTTATTAATTAACATTACTAATTTTTAATAATGTGGGTTTTCATCTTCTAAGAAACCCGTTCTTTTATGACCTTTAAAAATAAAAGTAGTTCCAGAAAACCAATCGAACTCAGCTTCAAAATAAATTTCATCAACTGATGTCCCAGTAGTCGTTGTGAACGTATTACTTGTCATACTTCCATTTCCAAGAACTATTTCACCATCATAATAAAGTTCTACATTATCATTCCCTGTAAAAGTTCTATCTGATGTATTTACATCAATTTTAGTTCTAAATTCGAACCAATTTTGATGGTCATCAATTAACATTGTTACGCCATCATCTGAGGCTGTATTAGTTGTTGTCACCAACACATAACCACCTCCAAAGGCTGGAGTAACTCCATCAGGATTAAGTGCTATTACCCACCAATCACCAGCCATATTGTTGACAGATGATTCAACTACTGCATAATCTTCATATCCTTCATTAGGTGAACATGCAGTAATTAACAATAAGCTTAGCATTAATATTTTTATAGTATGTTTCATTGTTTTAAATTTTATTGTTATTTAATTATTTAGGTTAGTTATATGCAAAAATATAATTCCAACCTGTTGAAAATGTAACATCAAAAGTTCTTGCTATTGGGTCATAAGTACCAACCGCACCATTAACAGTACTATAGTTATAAGGCTGTGAGATTACATACATTTCATCTCCATCCATTTGAAAATAAAGAGGCAATATTCCTCCTCCTCCCATATCAGTTGCGTAAAAGATGCTTGTTGTACCAGGAACTAAAGAAATATTCCCTGTTCTTGTAGGTGTATTTGTATCATAAATATCACCTGAAACATCAGTCCCAACTATTGAAGGGTCGTGAACAATAACAGTTTGAGCAGCACTACCATCATAACCATCTGAATTGGTTGCTGAATAATTTATAATATATACACCAACCTGACCTGCATTAACAGACCCGCTAATTACTATATCAATTTCGTTTTCACCTTCCATAGCAGATGCTCCAGGCGTAAAAGAATCTCCAACTGCAACTATTACTAATTGCTCGTAATCAAATGTTGGAAAATTTGTTATGGTAGATTCTATAGGATCCTCTTCAGTACAAGACACTATTGCTAGTATTGCAAATACTGAAAATAATTTTATTATATTATTTTTAAATTTCATTATTTTATATTTTTAAGATTCAACTATATTACTACTTTTGATCCCACCAAACTTTCTCAGTAATTGATCCTTTTTGTGTGATATTTGGATTTTTTGTTACTTCTGTATCTGGGTAAAAAATTGTATTTGGTGTTTGATTACCTGTTAATACAGAACTTACAGATACTACTAAACTTCCAATAGAATAATCTTCATTTCCAAGTGTTGTAGTTTCTGGATACTGAGTTCTATTTACTTCAAAAAATGCTTCAATATTATTTATATAAGCTAATGAAGCCCATTTTTGAATCATTACTTGCCTTAAAGTTGATTCAGTACCTAAAACCCCACCTGGAATATACTCATAATTCCCTCCAGAACTTATCAGATCTTGAGCATCATTTGTATCTAAACCATAGGTTACAAATGAATTTATTACACCTTGATTATATGCTGCACCAGCACCAGCACCGCCTGCATATCTAATTAAAGCTTCAGCTTGTAAAAAGTTACTTTCAGAAACAGTCATCAAATAAACTGGTGTTGTTGAAACAACATTTGGTCTCGTAAAATTAGCTGCAACTTCAGAAGCAAAACTTCCTCTATCACCTTGAAGTAAGCCTCTAAATAAATTTACATCATTTCTTCTGTAAACAGCTTCTAATCTAGGATCGCCATTTGCAGTATAAAATTCAATTAATGATGAACTACCTACATTATTTACATCTCCCAATCTATCCAACTGAACATCATAAAATGGATTTGCCTTATTTTGAGCATCCTCATAAATTGCAAATCTAGCATCAGAAGTAATAAAATTGTTATCGTTAATAAGTGCCATAACTCCTGCTGAATTAGCTTGACTAGTATATGCCATTCTTAAATATAACTTCAACTTCAATGTGTTAGCAAATTTCAACCAATCACCCATATCTGCATTATAAATAGCATCTTGCGACCCTACTGTTGATGCTACTGGAGCATTATTGTATTGAGTAACAGCTGCATCTAGTTCAGCTATTAAACCGGTATAAATATCACTCCCTGCGTCTGTATGTGGTGTTATATTCTCCGAACCTAATAAAGCTTCAGAATAAGGAATATCTCCATACAAATCCGTTAACACCTGAAAAGTGTAAACCCTCAATAATGTTGCAATTAAGTATGTTCCAGTATCTCCATCTTCAGTAGACTTTTCAATTACATAGTTTAGGTCATTTAAACAACCTGCATATAATTCATTCCATAACCTATCTGAAAAATCAGTATTCATATTATAGGTGTCAATGTTTGTATATTGACTTGCACTTGGCGACTGGGTATGATATTGTGCCAAGAACCCACCTAAATTTGTTAATTGTCCTCCCAAACCTGTTACCAAAGAACCTTGAGCAGCAGTTAATACTAAACTCTTTTCAACATCAGTTGGTGTGTTTGGGTTTGTGTTTATGTCTAATTCATCTTCACAAGCTGTTAAAAGAGCGAAGAGAAAAAATATTCCTATAAATTTTTTCATATTATTCATTGTTTTCATTTTTAAAATTTAGCTTTTACAGTTAAACCAAAACTTCTAGTTGTTGGACTGGAACTAAACTCACCAAATTGACTGTTAAGATCTGTTCCAAATGTTGAAACTTCAGGATCTATATATTGGTTAGATTCCGGAGTAAAAAGCAGTAAGTTTCTACCTACAAATGTTATTGATAAATCTTCAAAAGGTGTTTTATCAATAATTTTATCTGAGAATCTATACCCAAATGTTACTTCTCTTAACTTCACATACGACTTGTCTATTACATTATCTCTATCTGTAGAACTGGCACGGTAATAATCATCCCAATGTCCAGTGTCAATTGCTGTAGTATTCTCAACATAACTTATTCCACCAGAGCCATTATCAACTTGCTGTACTGAACCAGGAATTATATACGGTTGTCTATCGTTTATTGTTGTAGTTATTGAATTACCTGTAAAACGAGTAATTGAAGCTGTACGGCTAAACATTAAGCCTCCTTGTCGAGAATCAAATGTAAAACCAAATGAGAACCCTTTATAAGAAAAACTGTTTGTTAATCCAACTGTGTAATCATATTGTGTATCTCCATATACTTCTTTAATAGGTGAAGCAATTGGAATACCGTTATTATCAACTACAATATTTCCACTTGGGTCAGTTAAAGGAACTGTACCTTCAATTAACGCTAAAGGTTGTCCTTCTCTTGCTATTAAACTTGTAGTACTTAAACCTCCTAAAGCTAATTGATCAATCCTATCATCCAATTCTTCAAGAATTGCATCATTTGTTGAAAAGTTAATTGCTACATCCCAATTAAACCCATTAGAATTTCTAAAAATTCCAGCTTTTAAAAGCGCTTCAAAACCTTTATTTGAAATAGTTCCAATATTTGCTGTTTGCGTTGTAAAACCTGATGATGCCGCTAAAGGCAACGATAAAATTTGGTTTTCAACAGTAGCATCATAATATGTAAAATCAAGTGCTATTCTATTTTTTAAGAAAGCTAACTCCGCTCCTATTTCAAATTCTTTTCTTCTTTCTGGTTGTAAATCAGGATTACCAGCTCTATTACCAACTTCCCAAGCATTAATTCCTCCTACTGGGAAATTTAAATTTCTAAACCCTTGATTATCTGTACTTCCTAAAACAAATACTGGTGCTATTTGATAAGGAGCTGTATCAACACCTGTTTCTCCATAACCAAGTCTTAGCTTACCATAGCTAAGTACATCTTTAATCTCAGGAAACGTATTTGTTGCAATCCAAGATGCATTTACACCACCATATAAAACTGATCTGTTTTCAGTTGGAAGTGTAGAGTACCAGTCGTTTCTTAAATTGGTTGTTAAATACAACATACTATTATACGATAGTGTTGTTGAGTTTAAAACTCCAAAAAGTCTTCTTTTTGAAATAGCAGAAGCTGTTGTTGGAGAATCAGATGAATTTGATAACGAATAAAAATCTGGAATATCTTGAGAAGATACTGAAGCTGTTAAAGACGACGTTGTTCTTTCGTTATAATTTAAACCAAATGTAGTTTCAACATTAAACTTATCGGTAACACTCTTATTCATACTAAACAGAAAATCGTGGTTTAACTGCTTTATAAAATTAACTCCTTCAGCATACGAACCTGGTTGTTCTGTACTTGAACCATCATTTGGACTACCTGGAATTGCATCAATTATTGCTGACCATATTCTTGTTTTATCAGTAGATTGGTCAATTCCTAATCTATACGACACATTTATCCAGTCATTCAACTCTGCACTTACATTAAATGATCCATACAATCTCTCTTTTAAAAACTTAGCTCCATCTTCATTTAATGAAAAGTAAGGGTTTGTAATTCCAAAAGCTGTATAATAGTTAGATACATTATTAAATGGATCATTTTTATAATCTTTAAATTCAGTAATATCTAAATCTGTTGGAATCTGCATTAAGTTATTATATACAGTAGTTCCTTGCCCAGCAGCAATACCAGATCCTCTAACGTTCACATAGTTTAAATTACCACCAAAAGTTAAAAAGTCCATTTTTGAATTAAATGAAAGCGATAATGTGTTTCTTTCATTAGAATCTGCTTTTGTTGGAAAAATCCCATCAGAAGTAGTATTATTAAATGAAATTCTACCTGTAGTATTTTCAGAACCACCTGAAATAGCTAAATTAGTTACATATGAAGTTCCTACATCAAAAAAGTTTCTAAGTTGATCTTCTTGAAATGAATAAGGCTTTACTTTTTGAGAATTGTTAACAACGTTACCCCATAAAAGAAGCTCATCATTAAAACGTGGTCCCCAAGAACCATTTTCACCTAAATAATGTGCTCCGTCCCAACCTTGACCAAAATCACTTTGATATTTTGGGGTTCTTAAGACATCGCTAAACATCGCTGTTGTTGAAAAATCTACAGTTAGTTTAGATTTTGTTCCTTTTTTAGTTGTAATTAAAATAACCCCATTTGCAGCTCTAGAACCATATAACGCAGTACTAGATGCACCTTTTAATATTGAAATAGATTCAATATCTTCTGGGTTAATTTCTCCAGACCCACGACCAAAGTCATAAGCTCCATTTAAACTATTTGAAAAAGTTGAAGCGTTATTTACAGGTACTCCATCAATAATATATAAAGGTTGATTACTACCACCTATGGTACTAAAACCTCTAATTATTACACCCGAAGAAGAACCCGGGTCTGTTGAAGCGCTTGAGATAACTACCCCAGCAACTTTACCTTTAATTGCATCAGCCAAATTAGTTTGAGAACCTTGATTTAGCTCTTCAGAGCTAACAATTGTTGTTGCAGACCCAATTGAAGCCTTTTCTCGTTTAATACCTAAAGCTGTAATAACAACCTCTTCAAGTGCTTCTGCACTTTCGTTCATTGTTACATTTACTTCATTTAAATTGTCAACTGTTTTTTCTGTAGTATTCATCCCAATAAAACTAAAAACTAGTATATCCCCTACTTTAGTTTTAATAGAATACTGACCATCAAAATCTGTTAATGTACCATTTGATGTGCCCTTGACAATTACATTTACCCCTGGTAAAGGGCCACTTTGTTCAGATACGACTGTACCTGTTACCGTTTTCTCTTGTGCATACATACTTATACAAGTACCCAACAAAAACACTAGAGAAACTAAAATTTTGTAACCTCGATTCATGAATTTCATTTTAAATTAATATTTGGGTAAATGTACCTAGGTTAGCAGGCTGTTAACTTTAACATGAAGTGAATACGCTGTATTTTGATGTAAAACTTACAATAAGCACTATGAAAAACTTAAAAATTATTTTAGCTTTTGAAGATATACTAAACTAAAAGTTATACAGATAAGCTACAATTTAAACTAAAAAACAAACTAATTACAGTATATTTTCTTGTTTTTAAATAAAACACTTAATGATTTAAATTACTTATATTTTGATTTAAATGTATTGAATATTGATTTATAAGCTATTTTTTTAGATTTAAATTAACATTTGTTAGAGTCTAAACCATTATTTAAATAGTTATTTTGTAAATTAATTATATAAACTATTTAAACTTAATTACTTATTATGAAAATAAACACCTTAATAATTGATGATGAAGCATTGGCTAGACAACGATTAGTAAATTTAGCAAATGATGTTTCTGAACTTACTATTATAGGTGAATGTGCTACTGGAAAAGAAGCCATAAAAGCAATTAACCAGTTAGAACCTGATTTAATTTTTTTAGATATTCAAATGAAAGACATCACTGGGTTTGATGTGCTTGAAAAAATTACTACCGAAAAAAAACCGCTAATAGTTTTTGTAACTGCATATAATGAATACGCTTTAAAAGCATTTGACTTCTTTGCTTTTGATTATTTATTGAAACCATATAAAGATGACCGCTTTTTTAAATCTATAAAAAACATACTAGATTATAAAAGCAATAACAGCTATAATCCGTTCGAAAATAAAATTAACGATTTAATAAAGTTTGTAAAAACCACGAATCAACCTGCAAATAATTATTCGGAAAAGCTCCCTATTAAACTAGGAAACAAAGTGTTTTTTATAAAAACATCTAACATTAAATATATCTCAGCTTCGGGATATTATGCCGAAATTTTTACAGATGAAAAAAAATACTTGCTTAGAGACTCTTTAAGCAATTTAATAAATTCTTTAGACCCAAATAAATTTATTAGAATACATCGTTCTACAATTATTAATTTAAACGAAACTGGAGAACTTATAAACTCTAATTATGGCGAAATAGACATTAAAATGAACGACAATAAATTATTTAGAATAAGCAAAAGCTATAAAAAAACCTTTTTAACAAAAATGGGACTGTAATTATGAAAAAGTATATAGACTTTAAACTGCTTCAAATTTTAGCATTATTTTATACCATTTCATCGTTAGTATCTCTAATAAAAATTTCATATTTAAAAATAAATGCTTTCGGTTACGAATTTACAACTTGGAATGAAATTATTTTAGAAACAATTATTTTAGATTGGATTATTGTTATGCTAGTTATGTCTATAATAGCAATTACAACTAAAATGATGATACTTCAAAAAATAAAATGGAGATATATAGTTACCTTACATACATTCTTCTCTCTTTTTATTGGATTTATTTTATACTTTCTTTCATCAATTATTTATTTAATTACAGATCAAATATCGTATTCAGAGATTGACTTTGAAAGTCATTTTGCTGGAATAGTTTCAGTACTAGATTTAAACTTTCTGGTCTATTTTTCAATGATCAGTATTGTATACTCCTATTATTACTTTAAAAAAACACAACAATCTGAATTAGAAAAATCTCGTTTATCTAATCAATTATCAAATGCGAAATTAAATATATTAAAGTATAAATTACATCCGCATTTTCTTTTCAATACCCTTAATACTATCTCATCTCTTATACAAACTGATGCAAAATTAGCTCAAGATACCATTGCAGATTTTGGAAATTTATTGAGAGATTTATTAGATTTAAAAGACACAAGCTTAATTACACTTGAAGAAGAGTTAAACATATCTAAAAGATATTTAGATATTATGACGTTACGGTTTTCAGATCATTTAACCATTGATGTAACTATTGAAAAAGGTATTGAACAAGTGTTAGTGCCAAGTTTAATTTTATTACCAATAATAGAAAATTGCATAAAGCATGGATATTCTTACGATACAACCTCTTTAAAAATAGATATTTCAGTAACTACTCAGAAAAATAAAGTTATTTTCAGCATAAAAAACAACGGTGCTCCTTTAAAAAATAATTCTAAACGTAAAGGACAAGGGTTGCAGAATACTCTTGACCGATTAGACTTACTTTATAAATCAAATTATAAATACACGTTTACAAAGCAAAAAAACAATGCTGGTGTTGTAACTACCATAATTATTCCAAAAATAAATAAGTCAGTATCGCCTTAACACTATTTAACAACATATGTTAAAATAGCGTTAATAAAGTGTTAATGATGAAACATTCATATAAATAGGAAGTCTTTTTGATATAGCTTTAAATAAAACTACCAATTGTATTATGAAAAAAATTTTAACTTTCGCCTTACTTATTTTTATTGCCTCTCCAATTTACAGTATCCGTAATTCAAACGAATCAAACATTAGTCATATAAATCCAATTCCTAAAAAGAAAACGTGTAAAACCTCAAAACAATGTTTTTCTCATTTCAATCCATATAAAATGGGGAGTTTTTGCAGGTTAATTCAAATTGGAAATTATAAAGCCATTAAAACCCTTATTGATAAAGGAGTTGACATTAATAAAAAATCTTTAAAACTAACACCTCTAATGTATGCAGCCAGGCATAATAGAGTTGACATTCTTAAACTTCTAATTAAGCATGGAGCAAACTTAAAACTTAAGTCTCACAATGGTTTTACTGCTTTAAATTGGGCAAAACATTCGAATGCTAATGAAGCATATGAAATTCTTTTAAAAGCTAAAAAAGCATAAAGAAAATACACTAAATAGTCAAACCTCAAAAAGCACTATTTTGGTTTAATTTAGATCACATTTGTAATTGAATAGAACTTTACTTTGTAGAATACTTCTAATTTTAGTTTAAAAAT
>Ga0190303_1000815_pt1 | contig 12926 bp, 18 predicted proteins | sample 48700701_MG_FD_161672 | JGI IMG/M metagenome (GOLD analysis project Ga0190303, IMG submission 161672) | Hydrothermal vent sediment bacterial communities from Southern Trench, Guaymas Basin, Mexico - 4870-07-0-1_MG | ecosystem: Environmental > Aquatic > Marine > Hydrothermal vents > Sediment ...
ATAGACAAAGTATTCTTAACAGATTGCACATTGTCTGGCGTTAATCGGTTAAGGATATAGAGTTGTATTTGTCTACACCAAGTAACTTCTTTGATTAACTCCATTTTCTCATTGATGTCTAATTCGGTCAATTTTTCACAAAGTTCATTAAACTTATCCCAGTCAATGAGATACTTAACTCCCTCTTGAAGTTCAGCAAGAATTTCATAGACTTGCAATTTTAAGTCTTCATTTTCCTCAAGCTCTTTAAGTGCACGGTATAAAGTAACTCTACTTAGTCCCAATTTCTTCGCTGTATCTTGAAGGCTCATATTTTTGTAATTCATTAAATAAAGTGCTTTGGCTAAGGTCTGAGCATCGTACTTTTTCTTTCTACCAGCTCTAGCCATCTTCTTTCACCTCACGAAAAGCTTTACAATAAAAAATAATTTCATTATTTCAGTTTCGGTTATGGTTTTTTCTTTTCGTTTTTTCTTTTCATTTTTCTTCTTCATAATTCTCAAACCTCATAATAATTCTGGAGTTTCTGATTTATATATGTTATGTTTCAAAATCATATTTTTTAATCATTGAACTCAAATTCTGAAACAAAAATGAAACATGTAATACATTTTATATATTTTGTATTACAAATATAATCCGTGAGAACATGAGCAAGAAAGAAGTTATTACTGTTAGAGTTCAAGAAGAGGTAAAGTACTCATTAGAAAAACTTGCTAGAGCACTAGGGATTAATGTAAGTGATATAGTTAGAGAGGCTACTGAATTGTATCTTAAAGGCTACAAAGATAGTAAACATATAAGGGGTTTCATAGCTAAACTCTACACATATTGTAAAGCACTTCCAGAGGATAGCAAAGTAACAAAAATCGTATGGTTACCAAACAAAGATAAAATTATTCAGAGATTCGAAGACGCTAAGATAAATAAAAAGCCAATACCTTCAGAAATCATTGGCTATAAAGTTACTTTTTACAAGTCAAGGGTTACAGTTAGTTTGAGTAAAAGAATATTTCTCGGCGTTGTTGTCAGAAGAATAGAAGTAACACAAACCGACGATTACGACTATACTTTCGATGACTACTTTAGCTTTAACATTGAGATAAGTGAAGTTGATGGGAAATTTGAAGATTATAGTTGTAGTAAATGCATTGGTAAAGAGGAAATTGAAATAATTGAACAAGCCATGAAACAATAAATCAACTAAATTCCAAACAAATTCTCTTTTTTACCTCTTTTTCTCCTTTTTGATGTTTAACTTCTTTATCATATTGTTTTGTTATACTAAATAGTAACATTTATATATCATGTAAGCATATTATATTAACGTGAGAGTATGAGTCAAGAAACTACTATTGAAGAAAGAATCAATAAATCAGAGCAAATATTAAAGCAATTAGAAGAGATTACTCAAAGGCTCGGTTTAGAGTTCTTACTTGATAAGGTCAAAGAGCTTAAGGAAATACTTGATATGTATCATGCATACGCTACATTTTGCGAAAAAATAGAAAAACTAATCAGAATTAAAATAGACTATGGCGGAGCAATAAATCTATACTTCGTTCTCTCTCATAACAATGTCAAATATCCCGTAAAACGTGAATATGAAGAGTTAAAGATAAATGCTAAAACCTTGTATACAGAGTTTAGAAAATTCGTACAAGAGATAGTGATATTCGAAGTTATACCCGAAGTGCTCAGAGATTTATCTGAAAAGCTTATTAACATTATTGATGTTAATGCAAAAATCAATGAAATTAATACAAAAATAAACGAAATAAAAGAAGAGCTCGACTGCTAAAATAACTTTCATATCAAACCCAAACTAATCTTCTTTTTCCTCTTTTTTCTTTTAAATCATGTTTTTTAATTATATCATTTCACTATTATTAACAGTAACATTTATATATCATTTAATTCTATTATATTAAACGTGATAAATATGTATAATAAAAACAACCAAAAAACCTTGTTAGTAATACATGATACCGACCTACACGGCTTTAGTTGTGGAGTCAATGCTCTCTATGTGCTCAAAGACTTTGCTAACGTCAATGTCTACAGCGACTTTCCAAAGACTACTCCAATGAGCTTAGCTGAAGTTATCGAGAGCTTAGGTATTTGCGATTTAATCATTATGGATATTCCCATTGACATTAGAAATCCAAAGAGGTACATTGACTCATTGATGTCTCATGCTCAGTATAAAGGCAAAGTTTTTTGGCTTGACCATCATGGTCATAGTCAATGGGTAAGCGAATTGAATAAGCAAGGAGTTACAGCAATAGTATATGGTACAAGTTACGACTTGAGTCTATCAGTACCACGTATGTATGGTAAAGTTGATTCTTTTGTAGAAAAGTGGGCTTTAATTGGAGCTTTAGCTGACTTTGATACTAGCATAGCCGATAAGGTAAGTAGGGACTTAGAGGAGCTTGTATGCGAATACTTAGACCAAGCTCTCAAGTTTCAAAGAGAGTCCTTAGCTAGACATCTTAACATAAGCATTGATACAAGTAAAGGTAATGTAGGGTATTTATCATACGGAATAGCTACAAAAATGATAGAGCCAGATTTAGTACTAGACTATGCCAGAGTAGTAACAAATCCATTACAAATTCCAAACTACAACACTATTGGTAGTGTTGTTTACACAACTCAATTACCTCAAGTAGGATTACAATGGAAAACGGCTTGGAAACTATGCTTACTAACATCAACTAAAGTAGCCATAGTACCAGCCTTTAATCCACGATTAAATCAGTATGCGATAATCATAGCAAAGTACTGGAGAGCTGAGCCAGAGATAGCACAAATCATAGAGGAATTTGTACAAAAAGAATTTAGTGGTAGGCAAATAGTAGGTCACATTGGAGCAAGGAGTATATCATTGATGTCTGAGTCTGAGATACAGAATATACCAGAAATAGCCAGAAAGCTAAATGAATACATAGAGTCGAAGATTTACACACCACGTACAACAAGATTAGTCAATGAGCAAGTTGTAGCTAGAGCACTACATCAAGATTTTTCATTAATATTACAGAAACTAACTGAGATACTTGAAGAGCAAAGGAAAATGTATGAGGAATATCTTAAACTGAAGAGACGTCAAGTAGAACTGTTAGAAGAGACTAGAGAAACAAGATATGATTAAACCTTAAAAACCAAACCAACTTCATTTTTTTCTCTCTATTTCTATTATCACTATTTTTGTCATATATTTTTATCACGCATTTTTATCATTTAAAATAGCAAAATTTATATATCATTTAAATTATATTATAGAGTGAAGGTGAAAAATATGAAGAAAGAAAGAATTAAATGGTTAGGGAGAAGAGAAGGAAAATGTCCCATATGCGGAGGTTGGTGTGAGGTTGAAGATTTTATAATTCGAGTCGGAAATATTTGGAGTCCTATAACGCATACCGTTTACTATTGTAAACGTTGTGGCGTTTACCAAATTTAAAAAATAAATCTCTTTTTTTCTTTACATAAATATTTTTTCAACTCTTTTTACAAACTCTCCTAATACATACCTTTCTTCTTTAAAAATTTCTTCTAGTATATTAAACGTCTTATATGCCATATAGTATAATATAATATATTCTTTGAGCAAATCAGCATAGTTATGCTCGATAATTTTCATTTTACCAACATCATTATTGTTAAATACCCACTCATAGATGTAGACGTCTGGTATACTACAATTAGGAGTTTTATCCTTCTTACACTCTTCAAAAATCCATTTTAATATATCCATAAACTCTTTATTATCTTTAAACATCTTTGCTAGTTCAAACATAACATGACTATATACATAATCCATTTTCGCTCTCCCTTTTATCTGATACAAATCACGATAGCATAAAAGCTCCATCAACCCATCAACATTAAGAAAAATTTCTTCAAATATCTTATTATAAGCCCAAACCCTCTTTCTCCTAATCAACGATAAAGTCAAAGTTCTCAAAAACTTACGGAATTCATTATGTTTACGTGGTTCTTCTAAGAAGTATATCACAACTCTTTCCTTCTCTATATCAAGCAATCCATAACAAATTATAATATCTCTATTACCACACAAACCAGTAGTCTCTATATCAATAATGCAATGATTCTTAAGAACATCAATATGTTCAACACCGTACACGTACGGCAATAATCTAACTTTCCTAATTACCTTATAAAATGTCATATTATTAATAATGATATAAGCCAATATATTCATATCGTTAATATATTATTTTTTGTCATGTATTTTTATCATGCGTTTTTATCATTTAAAATAGCAAAATTTATATATCATTTAAAATATATTATAGAGTGAAGGTGAAAAATATGAAAAGAATAGTACTGGAGGACGGGTTTAGAAAAATCTTCGCTTTTATTGATGGCGACGGTTTCGTTTACGGTACATATATTATGTATAAGACTACCAAGCAAGGCTATAGGCTTAGCGACGGTATACACAAGTGGGTATTATTGGGAAAGCTTAACAATTTGGAAAAAGAGTACGACGTAAAAGAACTAAAATTTGACCAATAAATTAAACAAATTTCTTTTTTATTTTCCCCTCTCGAGAGGGTGTGGGGATTAACCCACACCCCGAGAAGGGGGGAGAAAATGAAAGAATTCAAATGTAAATGGGACAAATATAAGTGCAAATTTAACACATTTGGTAGTAGCGACTTTTGTTTACGCCATCACATTGTCAATTTCGGCGATGTAATCTATGCAAAGGATTGGGTAATGATAAAGACAACTTGGTCATGTCTGGCTATCTTCGAATTCAATGAGTTCATTGACGACGTACCAATGCGTTGTAATGCTGTTGTTATATACCCGATTCCTCTCAAGCCAAAGAGTATAGACGAAATATTTGACAACGTTTTAACATCATTACCACATTTGAAAATCACAAAATTTACATATAATAACTACTCGGAGCAAAGTGCATGTGCAATGTTGTGGAAAGAATATAAAGAGCACGAGAAAAAGTTTAGCTTAAACCTCTTAGGTTAGCTAAAAACTGAATCCATTATTTTTTTCTTCTATTTTATTTTACGAAGAGAAAAGTTATATATCTTTTTCTTTTTTCTACTTATTTTTCTAAATAAGCAATATTCTGATATTTCATATATTATTTAAAGAAGTAAAATTTATATGACATTTAGTTTATAGTATTTAATAGGTGACAAGTATGACAACAAAACACATTTCCCTTTCGAAAAGACTAGCATTGATGTTAAATGAGTTAAAAGAATTTAGTTCAAAAAGATTAGGAGTAAATGTTAAAGAGTCAGAAATTTTCAGAGCTTTAATAGTTTTCGGATACGAAAATAAAGAAGATTTGTTAAGATATATCAGAAAAATAATTATTGAAGGCGTTTAAAACACTTTCACTTTCTCTTACCTCTTAACTAATTTTTTATTTTTTCTCTTTTCTTCTTTTTATTACATGATATTTTTACATGATATATTATTTATCATGTAAAAATAGTTTTATATTTTCTAAAACTATTTATCTAACATGAGCGGTATAGTAAGAAAAAATAAATCAAAACAACCGTTACCACTACCAGCACTTGTAAAAAATTATATTGACTATTTAGTTGATATAGGATTATTTATGAATAGAAATGAGGCTATACGATTCTTAATATACTATGCATTAGTGAGAATAGCTCCTTATGTAAAGCATATGAAAAAAGCTTCAGAAGAAATTAACGAGCTACTTTTTCAAGAACAATAGTGAAGGTGATATTATGTTTATTGAATTTAAAAATCTCGAAGATTTCCTCAAAGTAGCTACAAGATATAATACACTCAGAGTTTTTAGAGTAGCTAAGCAAGGAGATAAGTATGAGATAGAGTGCTTAGCTCAAAGTATCAAAAATACTTACTATCTTTACTTAAAAGAGCTAAACGAAAATGAGACTAAACAAATTATCAATACACTTCTTAAATACGACTTTATCGAAGTTAAAGAAATAAGGAGATGGGAGGGATAAGCTTATGGAGATAAAGATAAAAATACCACATTTTTCATTAACGAGCGGTTCTATGTTGTACGTATATAATGGGAAAGGTATAATTCATAAGGAGAAATTGAAGAGAAATAAAAAATACTTACACCTATTGTTTGAAAGACCATTATATCTACTTTCTGTAACTCGCACAAGGTTCAACAACTTTAGACTGAATTTATTTTATGTGAAAAAGAATAGTGATAATGGAGTCTACATCTGTATTCCAATATGTTCATTTCATAGCTATTATACGCCGTATCCAAAATGCTTAGATATAATTGCAAAAGTCGAAAAACAGTATAAGCTACCAGAGAAGTTAAAAAATGACATCATATTTTATTGCTCCTTAACTCATTAAACTTTTTATTTTTCGTTTTTCTTTTATTTTAATATGAGCAAATGGGAATTCATATTTGCTATAGTTGTCATAATATTCTTATTAATTGTCATAAGTTTCTTCTTTGTCGAAGTATCTACTATAATAGCAAAAGCTCCAGCATTAAGAGGAATATTCTTCTCAGTACTTCGTGGAGCTTTTAACATCTTACTCTTTATCATAATAAGTATTTTCTTATTACTCATAATATTATTAATAATTGAATTATTAACAAAAAAATGATTTTTTAATTTGTTTTATTCGTTTAATACATCATTATATTATTTTTAATTTCTTCAAAATCATTAACACTACTACAATTACTATCAATGTTATCAATAATAGTTTTAAGTTCACTTCATTTGATGGAAAGCCAACATCTATAGATTCTACTGTTATTATTTTACCATTACCATCAGTAACACTAATAGTAATTGCTGTAGTTGGTATAAACGGCGACGTATTTTTAATCAATATAAATGCATTGCTGTTAGGTTCTACAACTTTATCCATACCGATAACTTCAATAAATGGATTATATCCTATGTTCACGTTTACAGTTCTATTACCAAAGTTATGAACAAGTATCAATACATAACTACCATTTACGGCGTATGCTACTTTGATTTGCTCATATTCAAATAAACTCTCTCCAACTCTTTCAACATATACAGCTCCGCTAACTATAACTGGTTTAGGAGTATATGTATATCCTTCACCGTAAATAGTAACTCTGCATTTATACATTAGTAGCCAAGCATTTTTTCTAACACATTTATAATGACAAGTAGCTATATAGAATATTGGAAAATAGAAGGTCATATGTCGAAACGGGTCTTTACATACAAATGTAACGCTCATTCTACCTTTACAATTCTTAGCAAATAAACAAGCTTTAGCACTCTTTATCCTACCTTTGAATTGTACTGTATCATATACATGAAAACCAAAATTATTCGGGTATCCAATACACCACCAAAGAAATCTAATGTGAGGACTACCATCAACTACACCTTTAATGTACCAACTTGCTACACTTGAGCCTTTACTTTTTCTCAGACTTGGAGGCACTTTCCATTTTCCATAATGTGGTACACTTAAACTTAAAGTACTCATAGTAGCAATGATTAATAGCAATACTAACATTATGTTAGATATTTTTTTCATATTCTCACCCACGTTTTTAATATTATTCATAAACGATATAAAATTATTTATGTATCTCGTTAATAATCCTTTAAAATATATAAGTAACACTATACTATTTCTACTTGTGAGAATATGTTAAGGTCCAAAATTATAATATTCGTAATCGCTATGATATTAGCTACATATATTGCATACCCAGTTATTAGTAAAATCGTACATGGCATAACCTATACAACATATGGTTCAAAAACTATAGCTTTACTCGATAGAATTATTCATAAATCACCAAAGGCTACATACATCTACTGTATATGGAATTCTTCATACAGCGAGACTGAAATAATAGAGCAAACGCCAGATGGGAAAAACGTTACAGTAGCTCAAACTAATCAAACAAACGATTTAGCTAACTCTGTTGTAAACGAGGTAGCTAGTAGAACTACACCAGAGGATAGGATAATTTCATACAACGTCGGCATGTTTATCAAAGAGGCTGGTTATATTACAGCCGAATTATGGGTTTATTACAAAGATGGCTCAAAAGAACTGATTTCAAAGGTTGTCAAGAAGGTAATGATTAGAGATATTGACATGTTCATAAAAAGACTTGTTCAAATACTACCACATGAAATTTATTATCAAGGTAAAAGGGTAAATAAATTCGTTATCATACTCAAAGGCTCTTCAAAGAGCGGTAAATTTGCTCACATAGGAATTGATTATACAACATCAACTGGTAAACATATTAAGGGTACTGTAGAGCTTTATAATCCAGAAATCCATATTATTGGCGACAAATGTACCGTGACAATTTCAACTAAGTATTTCTCTACAACAACAAAAATGAAATGGAAAGATGGAGAGGGATACTTCGAAATAACAGAGAAAGAATTAGATACGTTATTTGCTAGTTCTGGATTTAGTGGTGAAGAAGACGTTCATTTAACTTTTGATATAAATGTATTCTACAAGTTAATATTCTATATCAAATTTAATGGATTCGACGTAAACAAATTCCCAGCGGAAATAGTTAAATGTGAATATCAGACATCACTAGACTTTACTAAAGACATCACTTTTAGCATACCAATCCATGTCAAACTTGGTTCAACAATTGAAAAGAAACCTTACAAGGTAACTATTCTTGTTAAACCAGAAATTGGAAAGCTCGAATTTCATAAAAACGGTAGATTTTGGTTTGATTTACCACTCAAAAAGGGATATTGTAGCGGTTGTACTATTGACGTGTTACAGAGTGATTACGTTCTTGTATGGTATGTTTATGGTAACTACAAAAAGCTACTATTAGAAATAAAAAATGGAATAGCTTACGATAGGGTTCATAACACTAAGAAAGAATTATCAATATTTGAGACAACTACATTTCATTTCGATGTTTCAAGAAAAGAACTCAATAATGCTATAAATAGTGCTTACTCTACAAAGAGCACTACAACCAAAGAAAAGAGAGGCGTAACTATATTCTTAACTGTAGAAGTCTTAGCCAATAAGAGGGAGAAAGGTACACTTAAATACGATGTTTATGGAGAAAGAGGAGCTATATCATTTGAAACTTCACCACAAAATGGAAAGTATCTATTTAGAAAGACAATAACCTTAACACTTAAAGACGTTCAAAACACGCAATTCGTTGATGGTGAAGTAATTGTAAATCTTGCTGGTAAGGAAAAGGAGAAAGATGTTCAAATTCCTCTCTCAAATCCAAAAGCATACATAATATTCGACTTTAGAGATGTCTTAACCACTACAACTCCCTCAAAGAAAGAGAGTAATGTACCAGTTGATACATCAGAACCAAAGACAACTATCACCATCAATACATGGGTTCAAGGTACAACTCAAGCCTTAGAAGGCGTACCAATATTCGTTAAAATACTTAGCAAAACTGGAGCATTAAAGAGTGGTACTTATGATACTCCAATAGCTCTTAAGATAGGTTCACAATATTTTGATGTTGTAGTTCAAGTACCAATGAGCATAAAGACATCTGATAACAGATACTTTACTATTGCGAAAGTTAATTATGTCGGCTACTATACAAACTACAAGATTTCTGAGACTGAAAATAAGAAGTTCATTAACATTATCTTCTACTCAGTTTCAAAATCATTAGAAATCAACGTCTACTACAAGCAAGTTCAAAGAGTACCAGAAGAGAGGTTACCAAAGAAATCTGAGACTGTATTATTCAATAATGAAGGTAAAAAGTATGTTGTAGCAAAAGACGGGAATGAGGGTACGGAAATACTACCATGTACAATTGAAGTCAGATTTATTGGTTGGAGCGAGACTCTTAACAAATTGAGAGCAATTAATCCAAATGTTAAGATGTACTATATACTTGAAGTCTTTGACTTACCAAGTAAAGTGAAGAGAGCTTTAGAGCGAATAGCGGAAAATAAGTTTAGATTCAAACTTAAAGGAGATATTACATCAAAGTTCTTGGCTAGAGTGAAAGTAATTATTGAAGGTTCAAAATTAGTTTATACTTATGAGGGTATATTTGAAACACAACCTAATGGATACATCATACTTACTGTAACGCTCGATTCAGATAAAATAGTGAGTGATTACAAAGCTACTAGACAAAAGCAGACTACAATTCAATTAACAGAAAACAATGTAGAAGGGGAAAATGCTAATCTTGTACAAGGTAATGAGACTGATACTAACATCTATGCTGATACTGGTGAAGAAAGTAAGACAATAGTCTCTACTGAAGGCGATAATGTTAGAGAGGGTACTGAAGTCATAGAGACTGGAGAGTATGGTAGAGTAAGCAATTACGGAGCTGAAAAGACTACATCAGAGGTAGCTACAGCTACTTACGATATGAGCATGGATATACTGAAAATAGCTATAGCAATAATCATTATCGCTGTAGCTTTCTTATTTGTGAGGATATAATTTATTAAACAATTTTTTCTTTTTTGTATAAACAACTACTTTTACTGGTTTTTCTTTCAATTTATTACCACAATATGGACATCTCATTTTATACTTCGATTTAATTATCTCCCAAAAGTAGACTGGATATGTATCATTATATACATAAATAACCCTCTTACACTTGCTACATATTATTCTTATTGTCATAGTATCAACATTATAATGTTCAAAGTATGATATTAACTTTAAATGAATACTTTCATACACCTATTAAAAATATTATATAATCTTGTCATACCAATATATTATGATGTTAGACAATAAAGGTGTATCTCCAATATTAGCAATATTATTAATGATATTGGTTACAGTACTTCTTAGCTTAGCTACATGGTACTGGATACATAGCTACACTCAAGCCATGAAAGAAAGTATTAACAGAGCTACATGTAACTACAACACAAGAATAACACTACTATGTTACTCATATTCAGAAAAGAATAACAAGCTAACTTTAACATTATATTTAACTTCTAATGTTGAGGTAAAGGTAACACACGTGGTAGTTATTTCATACGATGGCAAAGTATTATTGTCAAAATCTGTATCATGGATTATAAACAGCAAAGTGAATACATTTACAATAACTTTTGATAAATACGGAAACTTCTATGAGATAAACCTCAAAGACTCTAATAACAACGTATATACATTATTCATAACAATAGTATAGACGTAAATATGAAGTTTGAAAAGAAAAATATTTTTTATCTTTTATTAATTTTGGTATATTCAATAGACTATTTTATGTCATATTATTTCACAAAAAATTACGTTATATTGTACGAATCGAATAAATTCTTACAACAAATTTTTAGCATGAATATTTTCATTGTTGTTCTATGCTACATTTTCATATGCATATTAATCTATTTTGTAGCTAGACTACTTTACACAATTGCAAAGCATATAAATCAGTCATTTTCAGACTATGTCGTGATAATATTCTATACAACATTTATCATACTTGAAGTATACACTATAATTCATAATATAATGTTAATATTATCATACATTTAATTTTGTAATGAAACAACTTATATGAAAGTAATACATATGGAGTTTTACAAAACAAGAAAAAGTATTTCTTTATTTAAAATAACTTATTGAATCATTTCAAGGCTATGAGGCGGTGGTACTGGCTTTAAGATACACTTCGGGTGGTCATAATGCATAGCAAGACAAAATATTTTATAACTAGCACTATCTGGATTCTTTATAATATTCACTTCTTTATCTTCAAGCTCTGGTATTTCTTCAAGTATAGCCTCTATATCAGCCTCAGACAAATTACCTATCAAGTAAACGTTACATGTAGTTCTAATATCTTTAGACAACATAGAAGGTCTCTGAGTCGTGAATATGGTAGGAATTTTCAAACCTCTTGCATGAGTAATAACGTCTAAGAAAGCCTCATTAAATGTACTTTTTCTTTTCGTACGTGGAAACACTAAATGAGCCTCATCAATTGCTAGTACAACTTTAAAGTCATACATTACTTTAAGTGATAGGATTACTCTAATCATATCTTCAACAATTGACATATATTCACTCTTACTATCAGCTATTACAGTAATGTATTTTGACTTTTCTTTAAGTAGAACCCTCTTAAATTTATCAACTTTATACAATAGCACACTAACATTGTTAGCATTATATCGTGATACTATCCCCTTAGCAAATGCTACATTGTTTGTAAACACTATAATACTTACAGCTTTAGGAATCCAATTACAACATCTTTGAGCAAATCTTATAATATCCTCATTTTGGCATGGCATTGTAGCATACAGAATTTGATTTCTGTAAATATCATATGATACATCAAGTATGTTGTACCCTCTCAATGAGTACCAGTATTCCAAAGCTCTCAAAAATGTAGTCTTTCCAGTACCTTTCCTACCACAAATTAAAATCGAAGGAACTTCACCAGTACGTGGTTTAATATCCCAGTTAATGAATTCTGGTTTGAATAGTAACGTGCTCACGCTACCATCTTCTCTAAATGAAGAGTACTCTACAACAACGGCTGGTATGTATTCTTTGTATGGTTTGTCTAAGAATTTCTCTTTATATTTAAGTTCAATAATCTTCTTTTCTTCAATTCTAACACTTCTAGCAATATCTCTGTAAAACTTTGCGTCTTCATTAAATATACCAAGTCTAAAGAAAAGTGCTCCCCTAAAGAATCTATCTATATAGTTATCATTAAACTTCTCTTTTAACTTTTCATATTTTAACGGGTCACTCCCTACAAAGTCGTTCATTAGCATAATTATTGCTACTAACGGATAAATGAAGAAATTATCTCTATATCCAAGTAGTACATCAATATTACCAGTTATGTATCCATCAAACAAATCGAGAAATAAAGGATTATATACCGATATATCCCTAAT
>Ga0190303_1000816_pt1 | contig 12918 bp, 18 predicted proteins | sample 48700701_MG_FD_161672 | JGI IMG/M metagenome (GOLD analysis project Ga0190303, IMG submission 161672) | Hydrothermal vent sediment bacterial communities from Southern Trench, Guaymas Basin, Mexico - 4870-07-0-1_MG | ecosystem: Environmental > Aquatic > Marine > Hydrothermal vents > Sediment ...
GTTTCCATGCATGATGGCAGGGTGCAGCTCGGTTCGGAAGGGGCACTATCGCTGCCGGCAAAACCGATTCTAAAGAAGATAAACAGAATTTTTGCAGACGAAAAACCGATTTTAGTCGAGGATGATAGACTGATCTTTTCGACATGGATTCCCCCGATACCAGGCGCAGCATTCGACCGATTGATATCAGCGGAGGTGAACGCACTCCTGAAGAGGCGGGTTCCGGATCAGACATCCATCGGAATCACTACGCGATGCCCGAACAAGTGCATCCACTGCGGTGCATCAGATATTGGGGGCGAAGAACTGTCGCTTTCTGAGATCGCCGGCGTGATCGATCAGGCGCAGGACCTTGGCACGTATCTGATCTCCTTTGATGGCGGCGAGCCGATGATGAGGCAGGATCTCCCGCAGATGGTTGCGCATGTAAATCAGGAGAAGGCGGTTGCAACATCATTCACATCAGGATACGGACTGGATGAATCGATGGCACGCGCTCTTAAGAACGCTGGCATGTATGCTGTTCGGATCAGTCTCGATGGCGCGGATGCAGAGGAACATGACCGGATGCGTGGGCGCGCTGGTGCGTTTGCTGATGCCACTGCCGGGATCAAGAACGCACTCGACGCATCCTTGCTTGTTGATATGTTCGTTGTAGTGTCGCCAGAGAACATCGATTGTCTGGATGATTTTTATTCGCTTGCATGCGATCTCGGTGTGCATGAGATCTCACTCTACGAGATCATTGCTGTTGGCAGGTGGCTGGAGCATGAGGATGATGTGATCACCGAAAGTGATGTTTTAAGGCTCAAAGATTTCCAGAAAAGTATCAACAGGCTGCCGGATGGACCCAGAGTCACTGCATTTCCATATTTTATGGGACCTGAACTCTTCGGCTGCTTTGCCGGCAGACGGTGGATGCATATTACAGCAGCAGGTGATGTGCTTCCATGCGCGTATACGCCGCTATCGTTTGGTAATGTGCGGGAGGAGCCGCTTGGCGAGATCTGGAAGCGGATCGGAAGACATCCTGCATACAGAGGACATGCTGATTACTGCATGATGCGCAACCCTGAGTTTCGGGAGCGCTACATCCATTCGATTCCAGAAGGGAGTGCGATGCCGTACCTGGTGGATGTGTGAGCACAACAGCGGTCAGCAGAGAATTTATGAGGTATGCGGGCTTAATTTTAGATAGGTGAATCCAGTTGAAACCGAGTGGGATGAATCATAAACGCTCTACCGAGCATGGGCATTCCCGAATGATAAACATACGCAGGTCAACACTCCTGTTGTTATCCATTCTTCTGATCGCATCGGGTGCGGTCGGGCAGATCGATGCGAATAACAATAAGATCGAGGATTCGCTGGAGTTTGGAATCGCCGCAACCGCGGATACCAGTGTGGATGTGATCGTACTTTATAACCAGACTCAGGATGCTCTTCCTATTGGATCTAAAGTGAAATATAATTATAGCAGCATCAACGCGACCGCGCTCAGCATCCCTCGCAGCCGTCTGCATGAACTGACAGAAGGACCGCATGTCGAGATGGTGTATCAGGACCACATCGTTCATGCATATCTTGACTCAAGCGTGCATGTGATCCGTGCGGATATCGCAAGAACTGCCTATAATCTCACTGGCTCAAATATCACGATAGCGATCCTCGACACTGGCATCAATGCCACTCACGAGTCGCTGGACGATCTCGACGATGATCCGGCAACCGATGATCCGAAGGTTGTCGCATTCAAGGATTTTATTGGAAACGAGACCGAGCCTTATGACGATAACGGACATGGAACACACTGTGCCGGCATTGCTGCTGGTACCGGCGGTGATAGCCAATATGTCGGAGTGGCTCCAGGCGCAAATCTCGTAGGCGTGAAGGTGCTGGAGGAGGATGGGCTGGGCAGTATATCCGACGTGACCCAAGGGATTGAGTGGTGCATTGAAAACAAGGATCGCTACGGGATACGGATTCTCTCGCTCAGTCTCGGTGGCGGGGATGCCAATGATGGAACAACTCCTGTTGAGCGTGTCTGCGATGCAGCGGTCGATTCCGGTCTTGTGGTATGCATTGCTGCGGGAAACGAGGGGAGCTGGAATGCGACAGTGGGGGAACCTGGTTGTGCAAAAAAAGTGATCACTGTGGGCTCTGTTGATGACAGTAAGGTGATCGCACCCCGCTCATCGAGAGGTCCTACCACTGACGGCAGGATCAAGCCCGAGGTCTGTGCTGTGGGCGTTAGCGTCACATCTGCGAAGTCTGGCGATAAATATGATAAATATATCACGATGAGCGGGACATCGATGGCTACGCCGCATGTTGCTGGCGTTGCCGCGCTGATGCTTGAGCACAATCCAGGGCTCTCCCCATCAAAGGTGCGGAGCATTCTTATGAATACTGCCACTGATCGCGGCAGCCCTGGGCCTGACAACACTTATGGCTGGGGTGTTGTGAACGCCACATACGCGATCTCTGCGCAGGAGCATGACATCTCAATCGATGAGATCAGAGCGACAGAGTCGGATGGAACTGTTGCAATCGGTGCAACAATCAGAAACACAGGGATTAGCAATGAGAGCGGGGTGATGATCTCTCTGATGCTGAACAAAACCGTGCTGAACCAGACGACCATACCATTCATCCGGAAAAGTCAGAGCGTTGACGTGAACTTCTCGTGGATTTCAGATACGCCAGGGTTATACAATCTGTCAGTGAATGTCAGTCCTGTGAATGGTGAGATACTGCTCTATGATAACGTCTACTACACCGAGATTGATATTTCGTATATGCCCAACATCCGGATTGCGCCTGCACATTATGATTTTGTGATCAGACCAAACTCTTCTGCTGTAGAGAACCTCACCATCAGCAACACCGGAACGCTGCCGCTCTCATTATCCAGGATCGCCGAACTTGTCAATTACACGGTTAAGCCCATCCCGCGCAACTGGATCGACGGGGTTAATGGAGGCATAAATCTCGGTCTGGATGATGATACTATCACAAGCCAGGATCTGCCGTTCGCATTCAATTTCTACGGGCGGAATTACACTTCAATTAACATCAGCTCGGACGGCTGGGTGAGTTTCACATCAGGTGATGAGTGGAGGGATTGGATGTATAACAGAGGGCAGAGACTTCCGGTATGTAGCTGGGAGAACACGATCTTCCCGCTTGGATCTGACTGGGATCCTGGCTCAGGCGGCGGCGTATATCTGAAATCATATCCGCAGATGTGCGTGATTACATGGTACCATGTCCCGCACTGGTACGATGGTGGTTCTGCAGGTAGCAACACCTTCGAGATGGTGCTCTACGAGACCGGAGAAATCAGGTTCAACTACATGAATATCGAGAACCCGGACACCTTCACCGTCGGAATAAATCGTGGGGATGGTTTGCACGGCGCCGTTTGCGAGGATGAACCTTATAGCATGACCTCCCTCTGGTTCGGACCGGAGAGGTGGCTATCAATCGGAGCAAAGAATGGCACCGTTGCTGGCGGCGGTGAGACAGATGTCCAGATAGCGATCAATACGGCAGACCTCGATTGTGGAATGCACAGGGCAGACATTCTGATACAGAGCAATGATCCGGACGAGGGCAGCACAACGATTCCTGTAAATCTCTCGGTTCGATGGAGTGCTGCTGACGCTGCAATCGCGCTTCAGGCTGCTGCACGCGGGGAATACGAGGCGTCTCTCGACCTGAACAGCGATGGTAAGGTCACATCCCTCGATGCTCTGATGATTCTACAGGCAGCGATTGGAGATGTGGAACCGTGATCGAGATTGTTACAATCTCCGAACCCGTGAAAGCGTCATACGATCAAAACCAATATGCCTGAATGCTACTGCCGCATCTCCGCATACGGACATGAATCGATCGACATCATGCGATTGAACCTCCACGCATGCAAGTTTTCCATGATCCCGGACCCTGATCCCATAAAGACCGTATCCATGCAGTATCGATTCCGCATCTTCGATTCTGGCAAGTCGCCGGGTCGTGATTTCGGTTTCATAAGGAATTCTCGTGGCAAGACATGATTCCGAAGGTGCATCTGCAACAGAGAGTCCAAAATATGTAGCGATCTCTCTTATCTCTGACTTCCCTAACCTGAAATCGACAAACGGTGTGAAAATGCATGATTCCCTGATTGCGGCATATCCCGGTCTATCTCCTGCGATATCTGTTATGTTTGTGCCATCTGCGATCGTTTTAATCCCGTTCCTGGATGCAATCTTCTCCAGTTCCGAGATCAAGTACTTTTTGCAGTAATAACACCGGTCATAAGGATTTTCTTTAAACTCTTTCCTCTTTAATATCTCAAATCTAAAAATTTTATGTGCTATCCCGATTTCATCTGCCATCGCTACAGCATGTTCCAGTCCATAGCGTCCGAGCAATTCCGAATCAGCAGTCACTGCGATTGCTTCTGCGCCGCTCTGCTGCGCAATATACGCAAGCACCGAACTGTCCACGCCGCCAGAGAATGCAACCAGGATGCTCTTGCACTCCCGAATAGCATTCATCACGTTCTCCATTTTTTTCAGTGTTTCGTTCATTATGGGACTGTTGTCTTGACGCTGGTGCTCGGGTTAAACACTCGTATGTTTAAGGGTATCTGGAACATGAAGCCCCGGTCATACCACCCCACTATGAATTCCCTGGTAGAGATAAATCTCTTCAGTGATTCGAATCCAGTGTAAAAGACGTCACCCTTTCTTCGTCCCCTTCTGCCCTCGTCGCTCAAGGTGCATGATATAAATATCAGGTCTCGGCGTCTTCCCGCGTGCGCGAGCAAAGTCAGGGTAGCAGCGATCGCACAGCACACGCCAGTTGATCGCTGCAACAACCGAACTTCCAGTCTTGAAATAGATGAGCATCTGCTCCTCGAATACCTCGGTATCATCCAGTTCGAGTTCACCTACATAAGTTGACAGCCCCCAATTAACCAAAAGCATATATAACGATTCGTTCAGATACCTGTATGCGTGCTCAAGCTCGAATGTACCTGAATTGGACGAGATTGATCACATAATGAAGAACGGAGGGTGAAATATGACAACAAAAAACTTTTCCATAAGTGAGGCAGTACAGTTTGGCTGGGATACGATGAAAAGCAACATCGGTTTTTTCATCGGTCTTTTGATAGCAGTGGGCTTAATAGACTACGTCCCAGATATTATTGCAGTAATAATCAAAGCAGATGCCCCTTTTCTGTCGATTATTATCCAGATCGCTTCTGTTGTTCTCTCGATGATAATAGCGATGGGTCTAATCAAGATTTGTTTGAGGTTTTGCGATGGTGAAAAGGGAGAGTTTTCCGATCTTCTCTCCTGTTATCCTTTGTTTCTTGATTATTTGATTGGTTCGATCATCTATGGATTGATCGTGATGGTGGGGCTGATCCTGCTAATTATTCCAGGAATCATCTGGGCAATACAATTCCAGTTTTTCAGTTATCTGATCATCGATAGAGGGCTTGGTCCGATAGACGCGCTCAAAAAGAGTTCTGAGATCACAAAAGGCGTAAAATGGGATCTGTTCGTATTTGGTATAGTGCTTGGGGTCATCAATTTGCTTGGATTGCTCTGTTTGGTGGTTGGTTTATTTGCTACCATTCCTACGACAATCGTTGCTATAGCTTTTGTGTACCGCAAACTGCTGGCTCAAACAGAACTCACTGGAACGCCTGAAGCATATCAGGAAAATTACATAAACAGCGATCAGCGAGTGCTCAATCCAGTGTAAAAGACGTCACCCTTTCTTCGTCCCCTTCTGCCCTCGTCGCTCAAGGTGCATGATATAAATATCAGGTCTCGGCGTCTTCCCGCGTGCGCGAGCAAAGTCAGGGTAGCAGCGATCGCACAGCACACGCCAGTTGATCGCTGCAACAACCGAACTACCTGGTATGAGCCTTGCAAATATGAAACTCGGTGGAATACCGAGACGCGATGCGGTCTTTTTGAAATAGATGAGCATCTGCTCCTCGAATACCTCGATATCATCCAGTTCGAGTCCGCGAATGTTTGCTGTGATGCCGTTGCACCCGCACGGTAGCGCGAACGCATCCAGTTCTGTTACCATGACCGCCCTTCCAAGCAGCATTCTCAGGTTATTTTCGATATCGCTTCTTACCTGCAGGAGTTCTTCTGTGATCATGCATGCACCGCCGTTTCATCTGCGATTTTGCTCCACTCTATCAGTCTCTCGCTCTCTGTGCCGCCTCCGGTATACATCCTGACAGCTTTCTCTGTCAAATCCCTGCAAAAGCCGCAGTCAGCGCACACAGTCGGGCAGTTCTTCCAGTGGTTGATGGCGTAATCAAGGTCCCTGTTTGATATGTAGTACAGGTCTTTGAGGTCTTTCGGACAGTCGAGCAGGTCCATCAGATTGCCATCATAACGCTCATCTGTGTAGGCTCTGACGCAGTTTAAGATCCAGTTGATGTAGTGGGTTCTGCCGCCGATCTTGAAGACGTTGGTGACATCGGCATACTCGTGGATGTCCTCGGGTCTGATCCACGGGGAGTTGATGATCAACCTCGGATCTTTGATTCTCAATAATATACATCTCTCATAATAGTAGTCAGTGAGAACATTGGGACGTGGTTGCGGACCGAATGCATGCGAGAAGAAATTGAAGTGCGCGTACCGGAACGGGCACTGGTACAGACAGCCCTCGTTCACAAGCAATTTGAGTTCACAGTCCACTGCATCACGGATCGCATGCAGGACATCGAAATGTCTGTGCACGTCAGGGTCAACCACAATCGAGGATGCGCCGAGATCGTAATAGAACTCGGCTTTCTCTGGCGAATTCACAAAAGACAGCACTGACACGACCGGTTTCATACTGAAATCCTTTGCAACCGCCTCGACTAGAAACGGGTCTGCAACGACGATCGTATCAACGCCGCAGCTATCGAGCTGTTCAAGATACCAGTGGATGAGATTGAAACCCTCTGGCGTTAAGTGACGCCCGCCCATGCATGAGCTATTGAGCACGATCTCCACCGCAACGCCATTTTTGTGCGCATACTCGGTCTGCTCCCTGATATCCTCGATCTGGGGTGAACTGAGGTTGCTTCTGCCAGTACCCACGTAATCAGGCGAGCCTGCCATGAATATCGAATAGATGTCCTTTCCTGCCTCTGATATCAGTTCTTTCAAACCATCAAAGTGTCCCGGATGTGGCACATAGAGTTTCTTCTTCATTGTCCTTGCGCTGTCTGTAGTTTCTGTTGTATTAAAAATTTGCCGGCGTTCCGGGCATGTATGGCAAAGGGGCGAAAGTCCGCACAACCTTGTGGAGAACCATAATTTTAGGAGACTGGAACAACTGATATTAAATATCACCACATTGAATTCTCATCATGCCAGATTACGTCACATTCTCCCGCAATGTATTCCTGCCGGTCACCAATGTGTGCAGAAACCGGTGCAGGTACTGCGGATTCAGGCGCGATCCCTCGCATCCTGAAGCGAACCTGATGACTGTGGAAGAAGTGAAACAGGTGCTTGAGGCGGGAGCGCGGTTCGGATGCACCGAAGCATTGTTCACGTTCGGAGAAAGACCGGAAGAGCACCCGGCATTCAAGAGCCGGATCAATGAAACCGGATATTCCAGTATCATCGAGTATCTGGTTGATCTCTGCAAAATCGCAATCGAATACGGGCTGCTGCCGCACAGCAATCCGGGTGTGATGAATCTCCATGACCTCAAACGGCTGAAGCCTTTCAATGCAAGCATGGGTTTGATGCTCGAAACAACCGCAATTCTACCGGCTCATGAAGGGTCTCCTGGCAAGATACCTTCTGTGCGGATTGAGACGATTGAAAACGCTGGAAGGTTGAAGATACCTTTTACAACAGGGCTCCTGATAGGGATCGGCGAAGATAAGGAGGATCGCTTACAATCGCTGATCGCAATAAGAGACCTACACCGCAGGTATCGACACATTCAGGAGGTGATCATCCAGCCATTCTCGCCAAAGCCAGGGACGGAGATGGCAGGTTTTCCCGAACCAACGCATCAGGAGATGATGGATACGGTATCACTGGCACAGAGCATACTGCCTGACGATATCGCGATCCAGGTGCCGCCGAACCTTACCGGATTCTCTGATCTGATCAGATGTGGAGCCACCGATCTCGGCGGAATATCGCCGTACACCATCGACTGGATCAATCCGGAAGCAGAGTGGCCCCAGATATCTGAACTAACGAAAAAACTTGGGAGAATCCACCTCAAAGAACGTCTGCCGATCTATCCGCAGTATGTGCTGAACCACTGGTACGAACACGATTCCGAACTTGCCGATCTGATCGAGCGATATGCAGACAGGGAGGGTTTTCGAGATGAATACTGACGCTGATATGCTCGTGATCGGAGCCAGTCCCGCGGGCGTCAGCGCTGCGCTCGCTGCTGCAATTCGTGACATTGATGTGATCCTGATCGAACGCAAAAGCGGCATAGGTGACCCTCCGCATCCGGCAAACACATTCTTTGAGGGGATGTTCGACCGGACCAGTGAGATCGTTCATTCCGAGTATATTATACGTGAAATGTCTGGAATGCAGATCGTATCCCCGGCAGGTAACAGGATCACCATCGAAACGCCAGGATATGTCATCGACCGGAGAAAATTCGATAAGTATCACGCCAGAGAGTTGATAAAAGAGAATGTGGAGATCCGAACAGGTGTTACTGCTCATAACATCATCAGAAAGAAGAAGAACATCCAGACCAGCACCTCTGATCGGACGTTCACATCACATATCGTTGTAATCGCAGACGGCATCTCCTCCCAGCTGTCTGCGCTTGCAGGGCTGCATCCGACAAGATATCCGCAGGATATTGCATGGGCAATCGAAGCAGAGTTGGAAGCGGATGGAATCGGGAATCCTGACCTCTTTGAGTATTACATCGGAAGTATCGCGCCTGGCTGGAAGGCGACATACTCACCATGCGGCGGAGACCGTGCAAATCTCGGGGTATTCGTGCGGAGGCACGGACAGGATGTTTCCAGATTTTTTGATCTGTGGTTGGAGAGATTCAAGAAAGAAAAGAAGATATCCGACCTGAGGATCATCAGAAAGCATACGGGCGGCGATCCAATTGCAACCATCCCGAACGAGATCGTATCAGATGGGATCATGGTCACAGGCGGCGCAGCAGGACAGTCAGGCATCGCTTACGGCATGCGTGCCGGTGAGATCTGCGGAACAGTCGCGGCAGAGGCGGTAGCCGCATCGAACACGTCCAGGAAGGTATTATCAGAATACCAGCGTCTCTGGGGGAAGGAATTCAGAAGCGAGTATCTGCTCGGAAGGTCAGCTCTCGAAACCCTGCGAAGGATGGGTGATAAGGATATCGACCGGTTGGTCGGGCTGTTTGCTGATGCAGACGTGCAGCAGGTAGTAGGAACAGGCTCGCCGATGTCCAGAGCGTTTCATGTAATGATGTTCATGCTGAAGAAAAAACCGATCTCCGCGCTTTCGTGCCTTCCGTCGCTCATCAGAGCGGGGATTTGATGCCTTAACTTTGTCCAATGCGCGACAGCACTGGTGCAGGGAGCGATCACATCACGTGGTGTTGACGCCCCTTCTGCTCTTGGTGCTGTGTTGAATAACTATTGGAAAAACGCTATGTATGGGCGCAATTCGTCCTTTTCTTTGAAATTGATGGAATCGATAACAGCAGGTGTGGTTGGAGATGTCGCGCTCGCGTTAGAGGGGATTATCCGTAAGATATGCAAAAGAGATGAGAATCGAAATCATTGACATGGCGGTGAATGTGGATCATGTCCGTCTCATTATAGAATACCCCCGAAATATTCTTACCAAGATCCATAACCAGCATCAATAGAACGAGCATTGCAAGCAGAGATAGCGCCATATGGTGGTGCCATCCGGTCCAGCCACGGACCTGGTAATCTGCAAGACCTGCTATTCCTTTTCCATCCTCGAATGCACGCTCTATCCAGTATCTGTTACATGACAGTCTCGGGCAAATCGCTCTACGCCTGTATCAGGTGGAGTATTGGAGAACTGGTACTTTACAGACTCGTCTCCACCGTCTATCCGAATGATCAGCCATATCTCATCCCCGGGAAGCTCATCAACCACTGGATATACACGAATGCAGACGATATTCGACCATAACTCCTTCCGTTCGGTGTCTCTAACGAAGATATGGTTCCATTGCTCCGCATCCAGTTGATCCTTCAGCTTCCTCACCTCGATTGGATCCGGTTCGCCCTCAAGCACCTTTTCTTTCGTTGGAATGCGTCCGCGATCTCCCTTTCTCTCTGGAATTCCTGTTTCTGGTTTATTCAACCAGACTCTGGTGTTTACCGGTATATCTGCGATATAGGTCATCCCTTTGGAGTCAATTTCATTCCGAAGCCATGGCTGCTCTCCATAAAAAGAATCCATCCCGATCCATCCGAATGGAACATCATTATCCCTTGCACGAAGGATCATCTCCAATGCGAGCCCGGCTTTCGTCTTGAACACGACATCTTCCGGAACACCGCACTTTTCACGACGTTTCCAATCCTCTGCCCAACTCTCTGGGAGATAGATCGCCTCATCGATCAGAGTTCGGTCACATCTCTCTCTAATCTGATCGATTACCGGTCTTTCATCCCATGGAGACTCGGAGACCCGCATTCTGAAGCGACTGGTTGTTGCAGTCCGGAACGACTTTGGCGTACTTTGTCATGTTGCCACGCTCTTGCTTGATAAATTTTCCCTGAATGTACTTAAACGACTGGGTAGCGGAGTTGCGGGTTTTGCTGCGGAAGTATGAGGCGTATTTGTCATGGACATGCCTTAATTTATCGAATATCCGAAACAGATCGTTGATGTGTAAGTTAAAGTTTATTCCATCCATCGTTCCCTCGTTTATTGCTGGATGGACTTTATGTGTAAGATGGTATTAATATACCTAACTACTGTACATGCGATAGATGAGTGTAGATTATGATGGGTTCAGATCAAATCTGACAAAGTCGAGTTAAGAAGAAGAATCACATTTAAATGCAAGAAAGTTTAACTGTATATAAAGGTGATTAAGTATGTTTGAAGCAATGATAAGCATTGATCCGGAAATAAGGCATGGAAAACCTGTTATAAAGGGGACGAGAGTACCTGTGGATATAATATTAGGGTCTCTGGCAGGAGGTATGGGACTGAAAGAAATTGCAAATGAATACGGGATTGGGAGGGAAGACGTACTTGCAGCGATAGAATATGCTGCAAAAATCGTAGCGAAGGAAGAGATCAAGGCGTATGCATAGTTTAAAATTTCTACTGGATGCAGATATGCCCAGATCAAGTGCCGAGGTGATACGGAGTACTGGTTATGATGTGGAAGATGTTAGAGATATCGGGATGGGAGCGGCAAAGGATAGGGAGATACTTCGATATCCTGAACATCCTGGAGGTATTGTTTTCAGGTTGCCATATACATTCAGGGCAGAGGAGTTAAACAGGGTATTAAAGGAGTTTCTGGGTACTGTTGGTGAGAATGAGATTAAAAATGCAATAATAATTGTGGAACTGGGGCGATACAGAAGGAGACCGCTATGAAAATCCTTATCGATTCCATCGTGGATCCGGAGAGTGCGCTGGAAGAGGTTTTTAAGTCGGCGTGCGAGTGCATTATTGGGTAGTCTTATCTGCGATAACAGATACATACACATTTGTGAGGAAATCGATGATGGGGAAATCCTGCATCATTCCCGGCACACACCCTGAGATCATCAAGATGTCGCCTGTGGTGCGGGCGTGCGAGCGGCGGGGGGCGGACTGGTTTGTGCTGCACACTGGGCAGAGGCGTTCCTGTGATGTGGGTCGGGTCTTCTTTGAGGAGATAGAACTGCCAGAGGCGAGGTACAATCTATATGATGGAGAAAAGCGATGAAGGTACGATAGAATACATTCGATATGGTGGCATGCGGATGTGGTTTGAGATACTCAGATCAAGAAATGTATCACGCGGTAAGTTATTCGAAATCAAAGCTGATAAGAAGATTATTCATGTAATATTCACATGGCATGCTCTGGATGGTGCGGGTGATTATGATATTTCAACAAACGAGCTTCTAAATTTTCTTATCCATCCAGAAGAAGTTATAAGAGGTCATGCAAACCGTTTCATCGCACATAGAAGGCTGAATCACCATCTGGCACGTGTGGTTTATGAGTATGAGAACGGAATCATCATCGTGATAACTTTTTATATCTCGCACGTAAATAGATACTTTAGAGGTGGAATTTATGAGGATAAAATATTACCCTGATGCGGATGCGCTGGATATAAGAGTAAGCGACGAGAAACCGGATTATGGGGAAGAGGCTGGGGGAGAAATGATATTGCACTACACGAAATTGGGGAAACTGGTTAAAATAGAGATACTTGATGCATCGAAGACGATAATCGACTTCCTGGAACCGATACTGAGTGAAAAGCCACTTATTAAGGAAAGAATGGAATTAAAGGTATGAATATGGCTGGCGATGTCCTGTGTGATGGGGGATCTGGCGGGGATCATGGGGTTGTTTATGTATGACAGACCGGAAGATGCTTGTGGAGAGACTGTCCATAAAAGGGCATGAGGTGGGGGTGATCGATTATGAGTGAGATCTGCATCATCATCGGCACACGCCCTGAGATCATCAAGATGTCGCCTGTGATGCGGGCGTGCGAGCGGCGGGGGGCGGACTGGTTTGTGGTTCATACAGGTCAGCATTATTCTTATGAGCTGGATCGGGTGTTCTCTGGGCGGCTTGGGCTGCCGGACGTGAGATATAATCTCGGGTGCCCGGGTCCGGGTCGGGAAGGCATGGGGAGCAGACCGGGAGGATGATGGAGGGATGGCATGAAAGTAAT
>Ga0190303_1000817_pt1 | contig 12908 bp, 11 predicted proteins | sample 48700701_MG_FD_161672 | JGI IMG/M metagenome (GOLD analysis project Ga0190303, IMG submission 161672) | Hydrothermal vent sediment bacterial communities from Southern Trench, Guaymas Basin, Mexico - 4870-07-0-1_MG | ecosystem: Environmental > Aquatic > Marine > Hydrothermal vents > Sediment ...
TTTGTGCACCCGCCAAGCCCATAATTAAGCCTAATATAATCGCCTGTACAATTCTTTGCATTCTTTCAGCACATAACATTTAAAATCCTTGTGAAAATTTGCCGTATTATAGCTAAAATTAACTTCTAAGTTTACGTCCAAGTTTTGCTTCTACAGATCCAACCTTTTTACCCAGTCTTCCTGTTGGACCTTTTCTGTAATCTATCTTTATAGAGCTGTACACACGATCACAATCGATCTGTAACTCTTCATACGCCTTATTGATCACGGCCAATACTTCTTCAACTGTTTCACCTTCAATAATGGTTCCCATAGGTGTAAGTTGATACTCTAACCCACTTTTATCTACAATATCCAATACTCTTGCTACAAAAGCACTTTTACTCTGTGTTTGTTCTGTTGGAAACATACTGAACTCTAATAATGCACTCATCATTACTCCATATTTTTTCATTGATCATAGCAAATAAAGACCTATAGTTATGTTAATTGTGTGCTATAATTATTAGAAATGATGTGCAGGGAAAAATGAAAGAAAAAAAACTACACTATCTCATCTATCTTATATGCATAGTTCTAATGACAGCCTGCAGCAAAGAGGTCGACAAAATAGTAGTACCGATTCATCGTACCAGTGAAAATCTGCATACAACAACAGAAAATATGGATATGTCTGATATAAATATCATCCCTGACACTGAACTCCATTTTAAAAATAGTAAAGTCGTCCTTGAAAAAAAATTCTAAAAAGGAAAAGAAAAAATGATCATCATTGGAGCAGGTGCAGCAGGATTGTGTGCGGCAATCACAGCAGCTAGGGCAGGGCAAAGTGTTACTTTACTTGAACAAAATACAAAAATAGCTAAAAAGATCCTTGTTTCCGGAAATGGAAAATGTAATATAGACAATAAGTATATAGACAGCAGACGTTTTCATTCACAAAATCCCTCTTTTATAGAAGATGTTTTAACTGCTTATGGCTTTGATGTAGTAGAAAAGTTTTTCACATCCATCGGACTTGAACTGATAGAAGGTAAAGAGGGGAAAATATTTCCTATGTCTTTGCAGGCAAGTTCAGTAGTAGAATTACTGGAGTATGAAGCAAAAAGGGCAGGGGTAGAGATATTTTGTGACTGTACAGTGACTTCCATAGATAAAAATGCTGATACTTTTACAGTGGAAACTTCACAAGGCTCAAAAATATCTAAAAAACTCCTCCTAACCTCTGGCTCACCTGCAGCACCCCAACTGGGTGGTTCCAACTCCGGGTATGCCTTTGCTGCCAAGATGGGACACAGCCTCGTACCTCGACATCCTTCGCTTGTACAGCTTTGTTCTGAAGAAAACTGGGTGAAAGGTGCAAGTGGAGTGAAAGTAGCTGGATTGGCACAACTTTATGCCAATGGTGAATACATCACAGAAAAAAAAGGCGACCTGCTTTTCACCAACTATGGCATAAGCGGCCTAGCTATACTGGATCTGAGCCGTGAAGTCAGTACGAGACTGGCAAACTTTGATTACTGTGAACTCAACCTGGATCTTATGCCTGAACTCAGTAAAGAGAAACTCACCAACTTACTTCTCTCAAGGATAAAAAAAGAGAGTGAAAAACCTTTAGCCCTATGGCTACAAGGTATCATAAATAAAAAGCTCATAAGCATCATACTAGAGCAGTCAAAATGTAAAGTAAGAGTAGAAGATCAACTGAACAGAAAAGAGATAAATAAACTCGTACACACCATAAAAAATCTAAAACTAAGCATCAATGATACTAAAGGATTTGCAGGTGCAGAAGTAGCCACAGGTGGTATAGATACCACAGAAGTAAACCCTAAAACTATGGAATCAAAAATCGTACCTGATCTTTTCTTTGCAGGGGAGATACTAGATGTGGATGGAGACAGGGGAGGGTTTAATTTTCATTTTGCATGGGTGACAGGGATGAGAGTAGGAACAAATAACCTGTAGGGTCGGTTCACCGACCACAATAAGATATATAGATAAAAGTTAAGGTCGGTAAACCGACCCTACGTGCAGATAATACAAATAAAAATTACTTAGAATTTTTTTTGTCTCTTGCTTGTCTTTTTCTTACCACTGGATCAAGAGATCGTTTACGAATTCTTACAGAAAGAGGAGTAATCTCTATAAGCTCATCTTCTTCGATCCACTCCATTGCAGATTCAAGCGTGATTTTTCTAGGTGTGATTAACTTAACTGCTTCATCTGTACCTGATGTTCTCATGTTAGTCAGTGCTTTACCTTTAAGTGGGTTAACATCTAAGTCACCTGGTCTTGCAGACTCACCGATAACCATACCTGAGTATACTTTATCTTGTGCACTAATGAACATAACACCACGTGACTGAAGGTTAAAGATAGAGAAGGCAACTGCTTCACCATCATCCATAGAAACCAATGCTCCTGGCATTCTAGAGATAACCACACCTGAGTAAGGTCTGTACTCTAGGTAAGAGTGGTTCATGATACCTTCACCTTTAGTGTCTGTTAAGAATTCATTTCTAAACCCGATAAGACCTCTTGCAGGGATTTCAAACTCTAGTCTGATAGTTCCATCAGGCATAGGTGTAAGTGAAGTCATGTTTGCTTTTCTTTTACCTAGTTTCTCAATAGCTACACCTTGGAATTCTTCTGGAACATCCACTACTAGATGTTCAAATGGTTCCATTTTAACACCATTTTCTTCTTTTGTAACAACTTCTGGACGAGCTAACATAAACTCAAAACCTTCTCTTCTCATGTTCTCTGCCAAAATACCTATTTGAAGCTCACCACGACCAGAAACTTTGAAAGATGCATCTCCCATAGGCTCCATACGCATAGCGATGTTTGTCTCCATCTCTTTTTCAAGTCTCTCAGAGATTTTGTTAGATGTTACGTGCTTACCTTCTTGTCCAGCCAATGGTCCGTTGTTTACAGACATAATAACTGAAAGTGTAGGCTCTTCAACATGCATAGGGTCAAGTGCTACTGGGTTTTGAGGATCACATATTGAGTCACCAACATCAATATCGTTAAATCCTGCAATAGCTACGATGTCACCAGCTTCTGCTTCATCAATATCAAATCTTTCAAGACCTTTAAACCCGATAAGCTTAGAGATACGAGATTTAGTCTTTGCACCACATGATTTAACTAAAAGATACTCATCACCTTTTTTTACTTTACCGTTAAAGATACGCGTAATACCAATACGTCCTACAAAGTTGTCAGAGTCAAGTGTAAATACCTGTGCTTGAGTATCTGCATCTGGTGAACCAACCGGGTAAGGTACTTTATCGATGATTGCTTCAAACAATGGAGTCATATCTTTGTTTTCATCTTCCATTTCCCATTTAGCATAACCATCTCTGGCTGCTGCATAAAGTACTGGGAATTCAAGTTGCTCTTCATTTGCTTCAAGTGCAACAAGAAGGTCAAATACTTCATCAAGTACTCTATCTGGATCTGAACCGTCTTTATCAATTTTGTTGATAACAACAACAGGAATAAGACCAAAACCAATCGCTTTTTTCAAAACGAATTTTGTTTGAGGCATAACACCTTCTTGTGCATCTACAAGAAGAAGTACACCATCTACCATTTTAAGAACACGCTCAACTTCACCACCGAAATCAGCGTGACCTGGAGTATCGATAATGTTAATCTTGTGATCACCATAAGTAATAGCAGTATTTTTAGAAAGAATCGTAATTCCTCTCTCTTTTTCGATGTCGTTAGAATCCATCGCTCTCTCTTCTACCTGCTGGTGTGCTGCATATGTACCAGACTGTTGAAGAAGTTCATCAACAAGTGTTGTTTTACCGTGGTCAACGTGTGCGATAACGGCAATATTTTTAATCTTTTGCATAAAATGTCCTAAAATGGGCATAAAAACCCTGTAATTTTCGCGCATTATATCCAAAACTTACTATATAAGAGATTTTATAGCGATAATCCATACACTTCATGATACGTTTTCATTGCATATCGATCTGTCATTGCTGCAATATAATCTGCAACAACCCTCTCATTTTTGCGTACTTCAAAAAGTTCCTGCTGATGCACAGGCAGGAGATCAGCATCTTCTGTAAATGCTTTGTAGAGTCCTTTGATGCACTGTTTCCCTGCATACATTTTTCTTGCGATCTTTTCATGTTTGTAGAGTTTTTTAAGTAACAGTTTTTTCAAAATTTTCAATTGTGTTGCTGTCTCTTCAGAAAAACCTAAAGGCAATTTTTCTTTTGCATCCAAAGTTGCCACAATTGGCAAATCTTGTCTGAAATTTTCTGCTCCTTCTTTGGAATTTTCCATAAAATCTTCTACAAGCAGCTTAATGAGTCCTGCAACAAACCGGTGTCTGTAAAGCTTTTCACCTCTTTGAACACCCTCTTTTTGCACCATTTCATCTACTCTCAAACAAAGTACATCTTCCAAAAGGTCATCAAAGGAGATCAGTCCGTATTTGATACCGTCATCAATATCATGTGAAGTATAGGCAATTTCATCTGCATGGTCAACGACCATCGCCTCAAGGGAAGGGTGTTTGTTAAGGTCAAAACGAGCATCAAGACCTTCCAAAAAAGGTTTTTTATAAGGGTACGAGTGCTTTAACACGCCCTCAAGTGTGGCAAAGGTCAAGTTGAGCCCGTCAAAATCTTTATAACGTTTTTCAAGCTTTGTCAAGACACGAAAAGACTGGAAATTATGTTCAAAACCTAAAGGTCTGCCGTCTTCTCTAAGCAGCCTGTCAAGTTCGTCTCCTCCTACATGACCAAACGGGGTATGCCCAAGATCGTGAGACAGTGCAATAACCTCGGCAAGGGTTTCATTGAGTCCCAGCATTCTGGAGAGTGTTCTTGCTATTTGAGAGACTTCAAGTGAATGTGTTAAACGTGTACGAAAGTAGTCTCCCTCATGGTTTAAAAAAACCTGTGTTTTATACTCTAAACGTCTAAACGATGAGCAGTGAAGTACTCTGTCCCTGTCTCTGGCATAAGGATCTCGAAAATCTTCTTCAAAGCTAAAAAATCGTTCATTTGCTTTCATTGGGTACCTTTAATTTATATTGATATAATTGTATCAAAATATTATGGAGTGTGCCCATGGAAAAAATAACAATGTACCAGATCGAATATGAAAAACCCAAAGTCACACTTTTGCAAGAGTCCGGACTTGGTGTGGCAGAGATCGCAGCAAGAACCTGTTATGACTCTTTTGAGAATTCTGAAAATGAATGTATTAAAACAGCGATGCAACATTTGGATACAGAGGCCGTTAACAACATTGATGACTCTGATCTGCTTGCCAATCTTGCCTGGGTACACCACCATCACTCCATCATCGAACATGCAACACTCAGCTTTTTGGTACAGGGCACTTCAAGAGGTGTACTTCAGGAACATGCACGTCACAGACTTCAGGCTATTTCCGTAAGATCTACACGATATACCATGTCATCCGTGATCAATGCCTTTGTTGCTTCACTGGAAAGTTCTAATGGTTTTGCATTCTTTTTGGAAAAGTTGCTTACTTTTAATCTTTTTGTTATCACAGATGAAAAGTACTTAGCCATAGAGATAAAAGCTATTTACGATAAATTACAATTCCAGTATGAAAAAGACCATGAATTCATCATAAACGCCATAGCAAAATCTTCTCTGCCTTTTATTGAGGATTGCAAGGGAGATGCAGAGACACTCTTTGAAGCATTTCAAATGGGAAAGAAAAAAAGAAACGTAGGAGACGGCTTTAAACATATCGTTTCTGACAACTGGAAAGTTGACATGGTTGTCACTTTCAATATACGATCTTTAAAAAACTATTTTGATCTTAGAGACTCAGGAGCAGCGTGGTTCCAGATACAATGGCTTGCTCAGGCAATGAAAGAAGTTACACCTAAAAAATACTTGAAACTCATCGATAAAAAATATAAAAACGCTTAAGGAAATACTTTTTTGAAACATATTAAATTACTTTTACTCTTTATGATACTTCAGTTTTCTGCATATGCACAAACCCTAAGTATGGAAAATATTACTGTCAATCTTCAAAGCTTGCTACAGACACACCTTAAAGGTCAAAACAAACCTATCATACAAAATATCTATGCTCAAACCGGGAATAAACCTCTATGGATAGGTACTCAAAATACAAAAAAAATGAGTCAACTCATACAAGCGCTTAAAGATCCTCTGTTCAACTATAAAAATAAACAATTTGATCAAAAAGCAATTAAAAAACTTCTGTATAATCTTGACAACAACAATGTTTCAGCAAGAAAGCAGGCTGCTGTATATGCAAGACTTGACCTTCTGCTTACCAATTCTATGGTACGTTTGGTACGTTTTATTGTACAAGGTGATGTAGATTGGAACCTGGTACAAAAAAAGTTTAAAGCACTGAAAGAGAGCGATGATATTCGAATAGACTGGGAAATATCCAAAAAACCTTTCCCTAGTCAGAATCAACTTATATCTGCCATTGTAAATGGAAATATCCGTGGGTATTTATCTTCACTGATCCCTATGGAAAAACGGTATAAAAAACTTGTAAAACTTCTTAAAGATTACCGTGTTATGGATAAGTTTCCAAAAATAAAATACAGTAAATCTTCTTTAAAACCTGGTGATTGGTCCGGCCGTGTAGTAGATGTTAAAAAACGTCTTCAAATATCTGGCGATTATCCAAAAAATGCCAATCTGGACAGAACATTTGGCAAAACACTTGAAAAAGCTGTTATTACATACCAAAAACGTTATCTTTTAAAAGTAGATGGTAAAGTAGATAAAACTATGACCTACTATCTGAACCAGCCTGCAAAGAAAAATATTCAGGCTATTATTACAAACCTTGATAAAACAAAACTCTATCCAAAAAGTTTTGAGAGTGAACATATTGAAATAAATATTCCTGATTTTAATCTTCGTTATTACAAAAACGCTAACAAGATCATAAAAATGGGTATAGTAGTAGGACGCATGGACAGACCTACACCACTTTTTTCTGACAAAATAGAGTATATGGTTGTCAATCCAACATGGACAGTGACTGACAACCTAATAAAGAGAGATCTTATACCCGTATTGAAAGATCAACCTGACTACTTAAAAGAACATGATATCCATGTCTTTTCAGGCAATAAAGAGGTAGAGGTCAATTATGAAATGCTAGAGCCTCATATTCATAGTGACAAACCTGTACCTTACCGCTTTGTACAATACCCCGGTGATAATAATGCTCTTGGCCGAATCAAATTCATGTTCCCGAACAAATATGCCGTATATCTTCATGATACAGACAATAAAACACTCTTGACAAGACGCTATAAACTCTACAGTTCCGGTTGTATGAGAGTAGATAAACCATTTGACCTTATGGATATTTTGCTTGCAAACGCTAAAAAAAGTTATACCCGACCTGATATTGAAAATATTATTGCTACAAATAAACCAACAACCATAAGATTGCGTAGATCTGTACCTGTACACATAATCTATTTTACCGTATATGAAGAAGACGGATTGGCATATTTTAAACATGATGTATATATGTTTGATAGAATTATCGAAGAATCCGTTGCCGGTCATAAAAAAGCTACATTTACTTTACCTAAAAACCGTATGATCTCTGTAAAGAAAAACGCAAAACCTCTTTCAAACTAAACTATTTAGCTTCTTTACGCATTTTAACTCTCTGTAAATGCGTAAGGGCTATTGCCATTGCATCAGTAATATCAAAAGGTTTGATCTCTTTTTTAATTCCAAATAGTCTTTTAACCATAAATGCCACCTGCTCTTTAGTGGCTTTTCCATTTCCGGTTACCGCTTTTTTCACTTGTAATGCTGTGTACTCATGAAAAAATCCTATCTCCTGAAGTATTTTTAAACACAGTGCACCTCTAAATTGTGCCAGTTTGATAACAGACTTTGGATTGTAAGCAAAAAAGATATCTTCAATAGCAACTTCATCAATGGTATGGGACCTTAAAATGACGTCTAAACCCTCTACAAGCTCTAACATTTGCGATTGCAGCTCTTTTTCTTTCATTTTAAGTAAACCAGCTTCTACCAATGTAAATTTTTTACCATCCCAATGTATGATACAATAGCCTAAATTACGGCTTCCCGGGTCTATTCCTAAAATATTCATTCACACCTTTGTTCACATAGTGAATAAGTTCGTCACTCTATGTTTTCTAACGCTATTTTAGCTTAAATTGGCTAAAATGTCATAAGTTATTCACATTAAGGTTCAAACCTTTTTAACCTTATGTGAAAAGTAAGGAAATGATAGATATGAATATTGGACAAAAAGTACTTTTTGAACTTAAAAAAGAGATCTCTCAGATAGAATATGAACGTTATATCAAAAAACTGGTTTATGATGCAAGACGCTCCCGAAGCAATCTTGTTTATTTTTCTGCACCAAATATGCTTGTGGCAAAATGGATAAAAACAAAATATACAGATAAACTGAAACATCTTTTTGAACTGCAAAACGAAGTAAAACCGGAAATTGAGATCACTGTAGGTAGACAGACCAACAAAACAACCGTTGTAAAACAGAGTACTGAAAAAAGCATCTCTAAAAGTACTTACTTGAACCCTTCGTTAAAGTTTGACAGTTTTATTGTTGGAGATTCAAATCAATTTGCCTATACCACTGCAAAATCCGTCGCAGAAAAACCGGGTAGGCTCTATAATCCTCTTTTTATCTACGGTGGAGTAGGATTGGGCAAAACACATCTTTTACAAGCCATTGGAAATTACCATATAGATCTGGGTAAAACAGTTATATATACAACACTTGAACAATTTATGAATTCATTTACATCACACTTACGTTCCCAGACCATGGACAGATTCAGAGATAAATTCAGAGAGTGTGATCTTCTTCTTATAGATGACATACAGTTTTTAAGCCGTAAAGAACAGACCCAGGAAGAATTTTTTCACACCTTTAACGAACTGTATAATTCCAATAAACAAATTGTAATAACATCAGACAGACAACCCAATAAAATTTCCGGTCTGGTCGATAGACTCAGAAGCAGATTTGAAATGGGTCTTATGGCAGATATCCAACCTCCCGGACTTGAAACAAAAATTGCCATTATCCAGAAAAAGTGTGAGCTTGACGGTATTCATTTAAATCATGAAATTATCAATTTTATTGCTACAAATATGGGTGACAATATACGTGAAATAGAAGGTACTATCATTAAACTGAATGCTATGTCTTCCATGTTGAATCAGGAAATTACACTTGATTTTGCACAAAATGCGATCAAAGATCAACTTAAAGAGAAAAAAGAAAATGTCACCATAGATGATATCGTTAAGATCGTTTCTAAAGAGCTAAATATAAAGCCATCAGATATCAAATCAAAAAAACGTACTAAAAATGTTGTAAATGCCAGAAGAACCGCTATTTATTTAGCAAGAAATTTAACACCCAATTCAATGCCTCAAATTGCAATGTATTTTGGAATGAAAGACCATACAGCCATCTCTCATGCTATGAAAAAAATTACTGAAATCATTGACAATGATGAAAATTTCAAAGTCTTATTGGAAGAGTTGTCAAATAAAATTCATACTGATATACAAAATCATGATAATTAAGTTATAAAACTTGAATAAAAAAAAGATATAATTTTAAAAGTGAATAAATGTGAATATTTATTCAAAATTAAATATTTCACAAAACAGCGTCAGGTCAAGTAAAAGAGTGGTTTTTCACATATTCATGTTAAACTACTACTATCTACTAAATTATTAAAAATAATAAGGGATGTCAATGAAAATAAAAGCACAAAAGCAAATTATAGAATCGATACTCATCAATCTACAACCTTTTTTAGAAAAAAAAGATGCAAGTCAAATTACATCACACATATTATTTAAATCACAAAATGATAAATGTACTGTAAAGGCAACTGATGGTGAGATTGGTTTAAAAATTGTAACTGAACATATTATGATCGAATCTGAAGGTTCTTTTACCGCCAATGGTAAAAAACTCCTTGATATTATACGAATATTGAAAGATGATGAAATTATTTTAGAAATTTTAGATAATACACTTATTATTAAACAAAAACATTCAAAATTTAAATTGCCTACCTTTGACCCTAATACTTATCCCGATTTTCCAACTGTAGAGAACAAACCTCAAATTACTTTAGATTCTTTAAGTCTTATTCAAAACCTTAAAAAAATATCTCCGGCAATAGATACGAACAATCCTAAATTTGAACTCAATGGTGCTCTTGTAAATATTAAAGAAGGTTCTACTGACTTGGTTGGTACAGATACAAGAAGATTGGCAATAGCAACTATTGAAGGTTCAAATTCTGAAGAACTCTCTTTAATTGTTCCCAAAAAAGCTATTTTAGAAATTCAAAAACTATTTTTAGATCAAATTGATATCTTTTTTGATGAAACAAATTTAATTATTTCAAATGAAAACTATTTTTTCTATACACGTCTTATTAATGGAAAATTTCCTGATTATCAAAGAATTGTACCTGCAACAGTAAAACATTCAATTACACTTCCAAAAAAAGAGATGTTGGATGCAATTAAAATGATCACCACAATTTCACAAGAGATCAAAATGACACTCCGTCCGGAAACTATTATTTTTAACTCTTTAAGTGCAGATAATGTTGAAGCAAAAACAGAAGTAGAAATAAATACCGGTTTAAATGAAAAATTCGAACTCTCTTTTAACAGTAAATATATTTTAGATTTTATTTCACAGATCGATAACAATGAATTTATTATAGAGTTTAATGAACCGTCATTACCTTTTATTGTTAAAGACAATAATTTCATTACAATTATCATGCCAATTGTTGCATAAATCAAAGGTTCATTAAATGAGTGAAAATAAAACAAAATATATTTTTGTTACCGGTGGTGTACTTTCTTCATTGGGAAAAGGTATTACTGCTGCAAGTGTGGGAACTCTACTTAAACATACAGGTCAAAGAGTAGGTGTTCTAAAATTGGATCCTTATATTAATGTTGATCCGGGAACAATGTCACCTTTGGAACATGGTGAAGTTTTTGTAACCAAAGACGGTGCAGAAACAGACCTTGATCTGGGACACTATGAAAGATTTCTAGATACTTCTTTGACACAAAAGAATAACTTTACAACAGGACTGGTTTACAAAACGGTTATAGAAAATGAACGTAAAGGTAAATATCTTGGAAAGACGATCCAGGTTGTACCTCATATTGTAAATGAAATTAAAGAACGTATTATCAGAGCAGGTGAGGGTAAAGATATTCTTATTGTAGAACTTGGCGGAACTACGGGAGATATAGAAGGTTTACCTTTTTTAGAAACTATTAGACAAATGAAACATGAATTTGGTAAAAAACAGGTTATGAATATACATGTAACACTTTTGCCATATATCAAAGCAGCAGGTGAACTTAAAACAAAACCTACCCAGCATTCAGTTCAGGAACTCAGACGCATCGGTATTGCTCCTCATATGTTGGTTTTAAGAGCAGAAGTACCTGTAACTGCAGAAATCAAACGTAAAATTGCTTTTTCCTGTGATGTAGAAGAAGATTCTGTTATTGTTGCAGAAGATGCTGCTACGATTTACCAGGTACCGCTTAATTTTTTACGTCAAGATATGCTTACACCTATTTGTAAACAGTTGGAGCTTGGAAATTGTGAACCAAAAATGGATGAATGGGCAGATCTGGTACATAAGATCATAATGCCAAATGATGAAATGAAAATTGCATTTGTTGGTAAATATCTGGATCTTAAAGAGTCATATAAATCACTTACAGAGGCACTTATTCATGCTGGTGCCCATCTTGATACCAGAGTAAATATCAAATGGGTAGATTCTGAAAAAGTAGAAGAAGATGGAGCAAGTAAATATTTGAATGATTGTGATGGTATTTTAGTTGCAGGTGGATTTGGTTCACGTGGTGTTGAAGGTAAGATACAGGCTATTCAATATGCAAGAGAAGAAAAAATTCCTTTTTTAGGTATTTGTCTGGGTATGCAACTTTCTATGGTTGAATTTGCCAGAAATGTATTAAAACTTGAAGATGCCAACTCTGTAGAATTTGATGAGAATACTTCCAACCCACTTATTTATCTTATAGATGAATTTATAGATGCATCTGGTTCAAAACAAGTAAGAACAACTACTTCTCCAATGGGCGGTACAATGCGTCTTGGTGAGTATGAATGTGAAACAAAAGAGGGTTCTAATCTTAGAGAAGCATATGATGCACCTATGATCTTTGAAAGACACAGACACCGTTATGAAGCTAATCCTAAATACAGAGAAGTACTTGAATCAAACGGTATGGATATTACAGGTGAATCTCACGGGCTTATAGAAGCAGTTGAAGTTGTGGACCATCCATGGTTCCTTGGAGTACAATTCCACCCGGAATTTACTTCTCGACTTCAAAATGTAAATCCATCTATTTTGGCATTTGTAAATGCTTCGATCAAACACAGTAAATAAATGTATAAAAAATTAACGCTTTCTGCGTTAGAAATACTTTTACAATCACGTTTTAAAGAGGGTTTTCTCTCTTTGAAAGATCTTCCTCAACCTTCTACTTTTAAAGATATGGACAGAGCAACAGAACGTATAGTTTCAGCCATAAAAAACAGAGAAAAAATTACTGTTATTGGCGATTATGATGTAGATGGAGTCACTTCTACCACACTGATGAAACTTTTTTTTGATGAAATAGAGTATCCGATTGAATGGATCATTCCTAACAGATTCAAAGATGGATATGGACTTTCTACAAATATTATTCCCCGTATTTTAGGTACAGATCTGGCCATCACCGTAGATAACGGTATCTCTGCAGTACATGCTGCTAAACTTTGTAAAGAAAAGGGTA
>Ga0190303_1000818_pt1 | contig 12904 bp, 9 predicted proteins | sample 48700701_MG_FD_161672 | JGI IMG/M metagenome (GOLD analysis project Ga0190303, IMG submission 161672) | Hydrothermal vent sediment bacterial communities from Southern Trench, Guaymas Basin, Mexico - 4870-07-0-1_MG | ecosystem: Environmental > Aquatic > Marine > Hydrothermal vents > Sediment ...
TTGCTAAAAACGCAAGTTACTTTCCATTATAATGCCGTAAAACGGCATAACGGAGCTTTCAAGGAAGTCATCTTGATAAAAGTGGCTTAACGCATTGTTATTATATGACATTACGTGAATTGTACCCATTTCAACAGAAGGTCTGATTTCCTTCTCATTACAATGCCGTAAAACGGGATAGCGGGGCTTTTCACGAGACCATCAACAAAAACTCTTTAAAGCCTTTATCCTCAGCAACTGCGTTTTTTGCGCAGATGTTGATGTCAGGGATCTGCAGTGTTTTTACAACATGTCTCATCGTGCCAAAAACCCAATGGGCGACCGTTGTCTCTTGCTGATCCCCGACACCTGATCCTTGATAACTTTGCGGCTTTGCCGCCTTCGGGGTATGTCCCCGGACGTTCCGGTGTTATATTAATCGTTATGATAAAAGCGGAATGGATGACGCAACAAGCGAACATTACAATATGTTATTTATCCGGTAAACGTCAGATAATATTCTTCCAATGCTTTATTTCAGCATAATAAAGCTTAATTGCCTGCCGGTTTGACCACCCTCACCCCTATGTGAAAAGAAAGTTTCCTTGTGACAGGACGTACATATCTGTGTTGTTAATATGTTCTCCGGAGGAATACCTGCATGAATGAGCTGCAGTTGGTTGGCCCTTGGAAGATCCAGCATCCACCTTTGTTTTCTCTCTGATTTGCTGAAACATGCACCCATCTCCGGATATCCTCTCATGGATTCCAACACGATTTTATCAACTTCATAGCAACAGGGCCCTATCGAAGGACCAATAACAGCAGTGATATCTGCGATTCTGGAACCAAACTCGCTTATGAAAGCATCAACAGCTTTGTCAACAATTCTCAGGGAAGTTCCCTTCCATCCGGCATGGATACTGCCTACAACACGCCTTACTTTATCTACCATAAAAACAGGCACACAATCCGCTGTCTTAACTCCTATGGCAAGGCCCGGCAGGTTTGTGATAATGCCATCGTAATCAAGACCCTGTTTTTCATGCTGGCCCTCATGGTTATTACCAATAACAAGAATCCCATCTTCGTGGACTTGATTCACCGTAAAAAAATGATCTACCGGGATATTAAAAGAATTGGAGAGGATATTCCAGTTCTCTGCAACATTTGTTTCCTTATCCCCTTCGCGGACACTAAAATTGAGATTCGCAAACCTTCCTTTGCTGATTCCACCCCATCTGGCGCAAAAGGCATGGGTTATAAAATCATATTTGCCAAGGGCTGTGCATTCCAGATATTGCACATCATTTCTTTTAGAAAATTTAAACATATCAAAAAAAGTAGTAACTGCTCAGGTTCAAAGGCACAGAGGCACAAAGCTTATTTGGTTTGCTTTTATTATAACAAAATGCAAAAAATCTCTGTCAAATGGTACGCCTGACGGTTCGACGGCTCGACTGAGCTCGCCGAAGTCTCACGCCTAAGACTCGCCGATGACCACAGGCGGCGCTCGTTGTTACTTTTTTACTCTTTGTGCCTCTGTGCCTCTGAACCTCTGCGCCTACTTGAATAATTACAAAGTTTCAGGGGAACCGTTCACAGGTTCATGGTCCAGCGTTCAGGGTTAAGGACAAAGGCAGCATTAAAGACCTGAAATACTCGTCAAAAATGCTCATTTTCGCAAATAATTGCCGATTTGGCTCCAGATTTTGTTTCAGGCCTGACGAAGCTGACGCTTTTCTCGTAAATACGCATCCCAAATGCAGTCCGGGGACAAGAATGGAACCTTGATCCCTTGAACGGTTACGTTTCAGGTTTTAAGTTGGACCAAGGAATATCACCTCAGCGCTTCACAGACGGAAGCCATATCTTCCGGCAGGGGTGATAAGAATTCCATGTAACAGTCGTCAACGGGATGGCAAAAACCTATTTTAGCCGCATGCAGCGCCTGTCTCTTGATCAGCCCCAGCGCTTTTCTTTGCATATTGTTTTGCATTTCACGGATTCTTCTTTTTGAATTACCGTAAAGATCATCCCCAACAACCGGGTATCCCAGTGAATTCAAGTGTACCCTGATTTGATGGGTTCTTCCCGTTTCGATTCTGACGTCGAGCAGTGTAGCAATGCCATAACGTTCAATAACGCTCCATCGTGTTATCGATATTTTCCCTCTTTTACTTTTTGTAGACATCTTCTTTCTATCTTTTGAATGTCTCCCTATAGGCAATTCTACGATCCCTTTTCCCTCTTTTACATTACCTAAGACAAGCGCCTTGTAAATCTTTTTCACGGAGTGATTCTTGAACTGCTTTGCCAACTCCATGTGAGCTGAGTCTGATTTAGCTGCGACTATCAGGCCGGAAGTAAACTTGTCCAGACGGTGGACTATGCCGGGTCTCAAATAGCCTCCGATGCCGGACAGATCTTTACAATGAAATAAAAGGGCATTTACAAGTGTGCCATTATAGTTACCTGCGGCAGGATGAACAACCATGCCGGAAGGTTTGTCTACTACAATGATTGATTTATCTTCATAAACTACGTTAAGAGGGATATTTTCCGGCGTAACGTCACAGGTTTTTGGTTCCTCCTTATGAAAAACAATAACATCCCCTTGTTTTAAATGGTAACCTGGTTTCACCATTAAACCGGTTACCCGCACATTACCGTTATTGATCATTCTTTTAATTTGTGACCGGGATACTGAAATATCTTTTTGGGAAAGAAAGATGTCAAGCCTTAAGCCTATTTCATTCTCGCTTACTGTGAATTCAATTTTTTCTTTCTCCTGATGCGTCATCACGGTTAACCTCTATATCTATACTTTTTAATCCCTTCCCAATCAAGTCAAACTCTGTTTCATCAATTGTTCTTAAATCTAAAAGCACTTCCTCATCAGAAATTCGCGCAATAATGGGTATTTTGAGGCATCGCAACTTTGCCCCAAGGCTGCCTGCCGACAGATGAAGGGAATCGATGGCAATAAGAACCGTTGGGATCTCCTGTGTCGGCAGGGAACCTCCGCCGGCCATGGAATATCCTTTTTTTAACGAGAAAGTGAATTCTTTGGAAGACAGACCTTTCAATTTGCTTGATAGTTTTCGCGCCCTTTTTTCGACGGCTGTCACAGGTTCTGTTAATGATCCAAGTCCCTTTATGCAGGAAATCGCTTTTCCCATGTTTAAATATTGTTTCATGGTAGCTTCCAGGGCGGCGAGGGTTAGTTTATCTATTCTCAGGGCACGGTTGAGTGGATTCTTTTTGACCTTTTCCAATATGTTTTTTCGCCCCAGGATAATCCCGGCCTGGGGACCGCCGAGGAGCTTATCTCCACTAAAAGTGACCACATCGACTCCTGCCTTCAATGCGTCCTGAACGGTAGGCTCTTTTTCAAAACCATACGTGCCGAGTTCAACAAAACAGCCACTTCCCAGATCATTCATCACGGGGATGCCTGTATTTTTCCCCAGCTCTACCAGTGAGGAAAGTTCCACATCTTCTGTAAAACCTGCTATTCTGAAATTACTCGTGTGTACCTTTAAGATAAGCCCCGTATTTTCTCCTGTCGCCCTTTCGTAATCGGGGAGATGCGTCCGGTTCGTTGTGCCGACCTCTCTGAGTATAGCCCCGCTCTTTTCCATAACTTCGGGAATACGGAATTCCCCGCCAATTTCAATCAGTTCACCTCGTGAAACGATTGTCTCTTTTCCTTCCGACAATGTATTCAGAACGAGCAATACGGCAGCTGCATTGTTATTTACAACCATTGCATCTTCAGCACTGGTAAGGGCACAGAGAATTTCCTGTACATGGTCATAGCGCAATCCTCGTTTTCCCTCTGACAAATCAAATTCCAGATTTGAATAACCTCGACTGATTTCAACAATTTTTTCCAGGGCCTCCTCACAAAGGGGCGCCCTGCCCAGATTGGTATGCAGGATGATTCCCGTTGCATTTACCACGCGCCGCAGGCTATAGGTATGCAGCCTTTCTATCTTTTTCTTTACTTCGTCGGCTGCTTTTTCAACAGTTGGGATAAAGACACTGTGATCGCTATTCTTTCCAGCTGTTAATATATCCTCCCTCATTTTTTCTACAATTCCACGACAGGTTTGAACGACAAAATCTCTCGGAGCTTTGTCAAAAATGTTCTCTTTTCCCAGAATTAATAAAATTTCGTCAATTTTGGGAAGCGTTTGTAACATCTTCTTAATCGTATCATCCATATTATATTCCTCCATCATATGAAGAATTGATGCATTCGCAAAAAGCTCCGCTATGCCGTTTTACGGCATTATAATGAGAAGAAAATCAGACCCTTTTCCTAAATGAACACAATTCATGCAATATCATATAATAACAATGTGTTAAGCCACTTTTATCAAGATGACTTCCTTGGAAATCGGATTTCCCCTCCCCTGGTGGGAGGGGATAAAGGGGAGGGGGACATAACTACTTGAAATAGCAGTGTTCTCACCCTCACCCCTACCCTCTCCCATCAAGGGAGAGGGAGTTTTTTGACTTTTTACAAAACTGTCAAGAATTGGATTGGGGCATTACCGCCTCAGGCAGAAATCCCTGAAGTTATTGACGGCGGTGAAAAATTCCCGCATCATAATAACCCAGTAATACCGTCCACGATCCGTTAGGTAAAAATTGCCGTGGTGATAACGCATACCACCCGCCATCATGAAAGCGGCAATATCCCTCCACAGATATGGGAGAATATTCCTGCCGTATTTTTTATGCAGGGGGGCAACTTCCAGTTTCATGCCAAAGAGTTTCATTAAGAAATCATATCGAATTTGATTTGACAGTGAAAAATCACGTGAAGCCATGAGGGGAATTTCTTCCCTTTTTATTCTGTCGATATATTGCCTTATATCAAATGTGTTCGCATAACATTTTCCGTTTATATATCCTATGGAACCGCTACCGAGACCGGCATATTCATCATAATCGACTATATATTCATCAATCATGGCATCTTTTCTGGAAAAACACCACGCAGATGAAAAACGGTAATCTGCGGACAGGCGTTTTGAAATTAACCGGTAAAATTTCTTTTCCTTTCCATAATCAACTCTTCCCATGGTTTTTTCCACAACTCTTCGCGTCGAATCGGATACCATCAGAGGATAATAGGTAACCTGATCCACTCCCGTCCGGATGAGGATATCCAGATCCTTGCCTATGCTGTCAATAGTCTGGGCAGGAAAATTAAAAATCATGTCCGCATTGAGAGTATCAAAATATCCCAATGCATCGATCAGCCTTTCAGATATAATTTTACCGCTTCCATAGCTGTTATACCTGCCCATCGCTTTGAGAAGGCTATCATCAAAACTCTGTATTCCAACAGAGAGCCGGGTTATGCCAACCCTTTGTAAGATTTTAATATTACGTTCCGTCAGGTGATTAGGGTTGGTTTCTACGGAAATCTCCTTGATTCCAAAACATTCCCTGGCAAGTAAAAGAGTTTCTTCCAGCTCATCAATCAGAATAGTTGGGGTGCCTCCACCGACATAGATCCCATTGAAATCGTAGTCTTTTTCTTTATAGAGAGTTATTTCCTTTCTCAGGGCATTAAAATATTGCCGGCAAAGGGTCTCATCAAAAAGAACACGGTGGAATGAACAATAGGAACAAAGACTCTCACAGAACGGAACGTGGAGATAAAGGAGCCGGGATTTATTCTTATTGCTGCGGGGAGGACTCAATTCTTTTCTTTCATCAAACTGCATGGCCCGGGAAAACTCAAATTTGGCAATCTTCGTTATTAATTCATCAATCAAAACTTAATACCTCCCACATTATCTACCTGTTTTCCTTAACGAATATTTCCATTCCATAGTCAACCGGAAATTGAATAAACTATGGCGCAAGCATTATCAGATATCTTTAACACGATCAAGGATTCTTATATTTCAATATCTTGCAAAAATAGTTTTATGGTGTTATGAAAATCCGACCTCAATAATATAAGGATCACCTCTCGATTAGTTGTAGTTAATTAAGGCAAAATAGGTGTGTTATTTACTATTGATCCCTGAGGATTCAAGGGGTCGAGTGAAAGAAAGAAAGATAACCCTTGAACCCTGGAATCCTTGAACCCTTTTCTACAACTAAATCGGAGGGGAACCCAATATAATTATATCAGGAGTAACAGAAAAAATGTTAAAAACAAAAACATGGAAACTGTGGGATAATGGGAAAATCAATAAAGAAGAAACTAAGCTTCTGAGAAGAAAAGCAGATGATGTTCCAATCCCCCTTGATGAAAACAGCAGGAAAGATATTAAGTTTCTCATAGATTCTTTTCTGGCAAGGGATGATGCCCTGGGACTGGCCGCTCCGCAAATCGGGATCAGCAAAAGAATAGTTGTTTTCAAAAACAAAAAACTTGACGAACGAGAAGCGGCAAAAGACGAAAAGAGTTACGATATCCTTATTAACCCGCGAATTACCCAATTAAGGGGAGATAGAGACAAAATGACTGAGGGATGTCTTTCATGTCCTGATGTAAGTGTCGAAGTAACAAGATATAAAGAAATAAAGGTCAAAGCGTATGACAGGGAAGGAAGGAAAATTAACAAGAGATACACCGGTTATCTGGCCCGGGTTGTGCAGCATGAGTTAGATCATCTTGATGGGAAACTGATTGTCGACCATGAGGGATCGATTTTCGTCCCAAAGGAAAAGCATGAATTTTTTGAAAAACTATTTAAGTGATACTTTTCCGTCAGCCTCGATCTTGTTACTACCCTTCATATGTGCGATGCCAATCTTAAAATTATCCATACTGAAGAGGAAACGGAGAGTACTTTTAGAACTCATGGTTTGATGAATTGAGACCTTTGCAAAATGTTTAATTTCGTTCAAGTTCAAGGAAGACGAAAAATTTAACCACAGGAATACATTGAGTATTTCGAGGATTAAATTTTGAGTCTGACGTAGAAATTGGGCGAAAGGGGGCGTTTTGCAAAGGTCTCGAATTCATATATAATTTGTCCCATAGTACACTTCACAACCAATGTCTATTTGCAGCCGTTCACGGCTTGAAATTGGAATTAGAAATTCGGGAGAAAAGTATGAGTGTCGTGTCAAGTCTCGAGTGTCATTGCGAGCAAAGCGAAGCAATCTCCCGTTGCTATGAGCTAACTTGGCATAATCCAAGAGATTGCCACGGCCTTCGGCCTCGCAATGACGATAGCTTGTGCGTCATTGCAAGCTTGCCACGACAATGAGGCCAAATTCCCGATTTCTATTTTCTAATTTCGACGTTCAGTGAACTCTTACGTCTGTTTTTCAGAACTATAAATATTTTTAGTTGTTTCTTGACAGAAGGTAAAAAAACTTATACTTACCCTTCACCCAGCCAATGGTAAAGAATACAGGATAATCACTATACAGGAGAATTTTCTAAAATGGAAAAACGAGATGTTGTTATAATAGGCGGTGGTCCAGCGGGACGGTCGATTGTTCATGCTATGAAGGCCTCAGGTCGAGATTTGAAGGTTACTCTGATTAAGAATGAGGAGATCAACGCCAACCGGTGTGCGATCCCGTATGGTATATCAGGAGAAAAGCCGGTGGAAAAATTCCAGATATCCAATAAATTGATAACAGATTTTGGTGGTGAACTTGTTATTGATCAGGTGAATAAAATTGAACCTGATACCAATCAGGTCCATACTGAATCTGGTAAGATCTTTGAGTACAAGCATCTGGTGATTTCTACCGGGTCAAGGCCAGTCATACCGCCTATTCCGGGTATAAAGGCTGAAACAATTACCGCGGTTCGCTCGATTGCGGATCTTTCGAGGCTTCGGAAGTTTGCGGCAAAAGGCAAACGGGCAGTTGTTGTTGGCGGAGGATATATCGGTCTTGAAGTTGCTGTGGTCCTTAAGAAGTTAGGTATTGATGTTAATCTGGTGGAAATGTTGCCGAAAATCCTAATGGCTACAACAGAACCTGAATTTATCAGTATTATTGAAGATACACTGGCTGAAAATGACCTGCAGGTACTGGTTAATAAAAAAGTGGTTGAATTTGTACATCTTTCCGATGGGACTGTCGAGGTAAAACTTGAGAGTGGAGAAACGCTCGCGGCTGATTTTGTAGTTCTTTCAGTTGGTGTTGCGCCCAATACGAAACTGGCCGCCGAGGCCGGCATCGATACCAGCAGGTTGGGCATCTGCGCTGATGAATCTCTGCGTACCAGCGTGAAAAATATCTATACTTGCGGGGATTGCGCTGAAAAACAATCATTTATCACCGGGCAGCCAACTCGTGGGGAATTTGGAACTAACGCGGTCTTTATGGCCAGAGCCGCCGCCCAGAGTATTCTCGGGAACGAAGTTAAATTTCCTGGCATTATTAATGCCAATGCGACCGTAATCTACGAATGGAGTGTGGGGTCAGCCGGATTGACAGAGCAGATGGCGCGGGATGCAGGCATCGATGTAGTAACTGGTTATTCAGAGGTTTATGATAAATATCCTATGATGGACGAGGTTGATGTCGTGCGTACAAAGCTGGTTTTTAATCGCACAGACCAGAAATTGATCGGAGGAAGTGTTATGCGCAAAGGAAACGGTACCGCACAGAGTGTCGATTTTATTTCACTTGCTATTCAAATGGGGACCACGATGAAAAACCTGTCGGACTATCAGTATGCTACACATCCTGAACTGGCTGCTAAACCGTCGGATAACACTTACACCTTTGCCGCCAGAGAGGCTCTGAGCAAACTTTAACTTAAGCGATTTTTGAGAAAATGTCCCCTGCGTCAGGCAGGGGATGATCAAAACCCATTTTCTGCAATAATAACCCAGCCGTGAGATAGGTCGTCAAAATATCGGTCTGGCAATACCGGATCAGCTTGATGCGTGCCCCCATATTTCCTCTCAGCCAGCGTTCGAATAACAAAACAACCTCATGGCCATCCACATCGCGCACAGTTGCCGGTCGTCGTAATGCCAGTTGTTTTTCGATGACTTTAAGTCCATCCTCCCCCGGTATTTCTGATGATAAAAAATCTACCTCAGATCGATGCAAACACAGTTGATAGCGGGAATGTTGAAGGATTTTTCCAAAAAAGGGACATCAAAGCTGTTTCCGTTAAAAGCGACTAAAAAACGGGACACACGAAGGACATCCGGCTGAACAGTCGCATTTGTCAGACTTGCGTTTGGGATCAGTAAGTAAGCGAATCGTCAGATAGTGTGCAATAACATACAGATACACCGGCATTGAAAAACAGGGGTGTATCTACAAAATCAGGGGTGTTTTACAGTTTTTCGAGTTCTGCGACCAGGTTGGGGATTGGAACCTTTAGTTTGTTCAATAGGTTGCGGACATTGGACGTTATTTCGTTGCACCTGAAGAATTTATAAGAATTTGTTCGAAATTCTGAAACCTGAAGACCCTCAAGATTACGCTGAATCCTGCTCCATGTATCATAATGATGAGTTATATACGAAGAAATGGTTGAGGAAATAGTTGTTCATCCCGAATACTTCATGTTAAATCGTTTACACAGAGCCGCGGTAAGTTAAATGAAAATAATGAACCGCTCCTCTTGTATATGAAAGAAAAACAATCGCAAACCGAATCATCTCTTTGATCGCAGGTAGAGCAAAGACAGGGGTCTGAGTGGTGTACTTCAGTCACCCCGTCACTTAATCCGAAAATCCGCCATCTTGTTCAATTTAATCAGGATGTTTTGGTCAGTTTATTGTGGGAATCAGCAGCGGCGCATTTTTTCAACCTGAATGCCTTATCTTCCCCTATTATGATACGTATTCACTTTGATCTCCTGTAGACAATCATTGCCGACACACTTTATCATCAATTTGCGAAGGACCTCAGGGGATTTGATAAGTGCCGTGCTCAGACGATTTTCAAACGGTTTGTAAACATGCCGGGACGTATTGAATATGATGGAAAGGGGTTCACTGTAAAAATAAGGAAGCGTGCGGCCACTCCTATTCTGCTGGGTGTTGAAAAACTTAACAGAGAAATACAGGTTCCGTGGCTCGGGAACAAACCGTTAAGAATTATCTGGACAGCTTGATATATGACGGTTAAACCAGCTGTGGGAATCGGTGTCTATCAAGTGTTCACTTTTAATTCTTAAATGACAACCTCAAAAAAGATGTTGACTTGTGATCTCAGTGTGGCTAGTATTTATCGAAATATCCGGTGAAGTCTAAACACTTGTTTATCCTGGGTTGAACAATCAGATGGTATCAGTTGCGATGGAGGTTTAACATGAGTGTTAAAATTGCGATCAATGGTTTCGGAAGAATAGGCAGATATATCATTCGTGGATGTCTTGGGAGAAATGATATAGATATTGCTGCCGTTAATACCAGAGCGCCGGCGAAAACGCTTTATCATCTTTTAAAATATGACTCAGTACACGGGAAAATTAATGCTGATGTTAAATACAATAAAAATGCTCTCATTGTCGACGGGAAAGAAATCAGAATAACCAATGAAACCGGTGATTTTTCAAAACTCCCATGGAAAGATCTTGGTGTTGACATAGTAATGGAATCAACCGGTAAATTCAGAACAAGGGATGATGCGGGTGTGCACCTTAAGGCTGGCGCAAAAAAGGTTATTATAGCCGCTCCCGGTAAGGGCGTTGACGGTACTTTCGTTCTTGGCGTTAATGAGGAATTATACGATCCTGAAAAACATCATGTAATATCCAATGCGTCCTGCACAACCAATTGCCTTGCACCCATTGTTAAGGTTATCCATGATAATTTTTCCATTGTCAAAGGTCTTATGACAACAATTCATTCATATACAATGGACCAGCGGCTGCTGGATGGTTCCCACAAAGACATGCGAAGGGCAAGGGCGGCAGCCATGTCGATTGTTCCTACCTCGACGGGGGCGGCAATTGCTGTCACCGAAGTGATCCCGGAGTTGAAAGGAAAGTTAGATGGTATAGCCTTGAGAGTGCCGACTCCCAACGTCTCACTGGTCGATTTAGTTGTTGAAGTAAAACGTTCCGTAACCGTTGATGAGGTCAATGGGATCCTAAAAACCGCAGCCAAGGGAAAATTAAAGGGAATTATGGCTTTTTGCGATGAAGAACTTGTTTCCGTAGATTTTACAAGCGATTCCCATTCATCAATAGTCGATGGACCATTGACAAAAGTCATTGATGGAAAACTTGTAAAGATATTCTCATGGTATGATAATGAAAGCGGCTATGCCTGCAGAATGATTGATCTTGCTGTTTATATGGGCAAGGCGATGACAGGTAAATAAAAAGTGAAACCTATTATTGCAGCAAACTGGAAAATGAACAAAACAGTGGGTGAATCTGTTTTATTTGCGGAGCGATTGTCGAACGAATTCGCCAAAATGGAGGATAAAGACATTATCATTGCTCCGCCTTTTACAGCGCTGCATTCTGTAGCGGCTGTATTAAAGGGATCAGCGCTTCATCTCTCAGCACAAAACATGCACTGGGATGAGAAAGGCGCCTACACGGGAGAAATATCTGCCGGGATGCTTATCGATGTTGGTTGTGAGTATGTCATCATAGGACATTCAGAACGACGTAACCTTTTTGCTGAAAAAGATGAATATATAAATCAAAAGATTAAAACTGCATTCAAAATGAATTTGAAGCCAATATTTTGTATTGGAGAAACCTTAAATGAAAGAAATTTAGAAAAAACCTTCGAGATATTAAGAAAACAAATAAAGGAGGGATTGAATAATATCCTTTCTGATGATATAAAGCGAATTGTTTTTGCCTATGAACCAGTCTGGGCAATAGGCACAGGTAAGACAGCAACGGCTCAACAGGCAGAAGAGGCACACCGTTACATTCGCAAAGTCATCATTGATCTCTTTGGCAAAGATGCCGGCGCCAATAATATACGGATCATTTATGGGGGAAGCGTCAATCAGGAAAACATAGCCGGCCTCATGGATCAACCGGACATAAATGGTGCTCTTGTCGGTGGGGCAAGCCTTAATTTTGAATCATTCGCAAAAATAATCAATTTTTGAAAAATTAAAATAAGGAGATATAAAGACATTGCACGTTTTAATAAGCATCCTTCATATAGCAATGTGTATTCTGTTGATTTTTATCGTTCTTTTGCAATCAGGTAAAGGCTCAGATATGGGAGCTGCATTCGGAGGTTCAAGCCAAACGGTTTTTGGAAGTAGCGGCCCCGCGACATTTCTTGGAAAAATAACATCTGTTATTGCAACGGTTTTCATGCTCACATCTCTATCTCTTGCCTATTTTTCAGTCCACAAAACCAGTTCAATTATGGAGAACTCGTCGATACCCGCCGTAGAAAAATCTATACCGGCGGCAGAGCAAAGCAAAGGAAGTGTTACTGCTCCAGTAAAAACCCAGACACCTGAAGCAGAAAAAAAGAAAGCCAAATAGCATACAAAACGCTTCAATAAAGGAAATACATATTCATGACTCTGTTGATTTATGAGAATTTTTGTTCAAGATCAAGCCTGCCTGTGCCGTCTGCACGACAGACAGGCAGGCACGCAGACAGGACATGCGAAAAAAATACCCGCAGGCATATAGTTGATATTCCGAGGATTATTTTTTGAGCATAACGCAGAGATTGGGCGAAAAGACCTTAAATCAACGGAATCATTCATTGACAAAATGGAAAAAGATAAATAGCCTTTTAAAGGATGCCGAAGTGGTGGAATTTGGTAGACACGCTATCTTGAGGGGGTAGTGGGCACAACCCGTCCGGGTTCAAATCCCGGCTTCGGCACCATGAAAAAAACAAAGGGCTAACTCGATATGGGTTAGCCCTTTTTAGCTTTGCCAATTCTTCCAAGTAACTCAAATCTGCAAATGTATTACAAGTGTTTTATACTACTTAACATTTATTAAAACAGCGGGTAG
>Ga0190303_1000821_pt1 | contig 12879 bp, 12 predicted proteins | sample 48700701_MG_FD_161672 | JGI IMG/M metagenome (GOLD analysis project Ga0190303, IMG submission 161672) | Hydrothermal vent sediment bacterial communities from Southern Trench, Guaymas Basin, Mexico - 4870-07-0-1_MG | ecosystem: Environmental > Aquatic > Marine > Hydrothermal vents > Sediment ...
ATGGGACTCTTCAGGCGAAACAAAAATAACAATAAACCAGTAATTCGACAAATATTAGATTTAGTACCTCGTTGGCTTTTTGAAAGCTGCACCAATACTTACAAAACCGACAAAGGTGTTAGTAAATTTAAGACTTACGATCAATTTGTCGCCTTAACTTTCGTACAGCTTAATAAGTATCAGAGTTTGAGCGATATATCATCCGGAATCGGTGTTAGCGAAATTTTCATAAAAGACCTTGGTCTAAGCCAAAGCCAAAGTTCTGCACGTTCCACAATGAGCGATGGTAATAAAAAACGCGCTTATTAAGTTATTATAAATCGATACTAAAACAAGATCATAATACACACATCATAAAAAAGATTAAGGGCAAGGTAGTTAAATTAATAGATAGCTCAACTATATCCTTATGTTTAGCTATGTTTGATTGGGCAGAGTTTCTGACAGCTAAAGGGGGCATCAAATTACATACAAGTTGGGATTACAATTTAATGATACCGGATGTGGTAAATATCACAGAAGCAAAGGTTCACGACAGATGCGGGTTAGGACAATTGATTTATCCTAAAGACACTATTATTGTTGAAGATAGAGCCTATTTTGATTTTCTTTTAATGCTCAACAAAATAAAAGCAAAAAATGTATTTGTTACAAGAATTAAAACGAACACTTTGTATGAAACAATTGAAGAATTGGAATTACCGGATAATTATTGACCAAAACATTTTTGGGAACCAGTGAAAATGCAGTAAAATCGCAAATTTATGTAGCACTAATAAATTACCTGCTTTTAGAACTTATAAAACGAACTATTTCTAAAACATCAGTTGCTTTTTTAAATTTATCAGAAAAAATAAGATTCTGCTTGTATCACTATTTATCATTAGATTATGTATGTAATGAAGTTGGGGAAGGTGTTCGCAGAGTTACTATCGCAACACAAAAAGAAATAGTCTTTGAGCAGAACTTATTTTCTGGATAATCAATATTTTACAACGTAAACACTGGGATAGAATAATGTTTTATTTAATTTCTCAAAAACTTTCGGATGCTAATGGTTTTATCAATGATATTGTTAATTAATTTTGTTATTTAAAAGTTTTACACTTCCGAAGTTTTTAATCCTCCCAATTTTGCCCTCTCTAAACAAATTTGTTTTAGTTTTTCATAGTTAGCTTATCTACTAAACTGATAAGTATTGCTAATGTGCACAATTTGTAACAGCGGTTCAGAAAAAAATGTGGGGTGCATTAGTATTTTTACAATTTTTGTTATCTTTAACTTTAGGTAACGGGGGATACTGAAACGCGGCGAAAATCAGCACAGCTTCAAACCCAAGTACCGGTAACGTTACAAATATATTTACTAAATTTTTTAAGTGTATTTATCGCTTATTTTGTTTTTTTTTAAAAATTATAGACGAATAATTAATTATTGTATAATAATTATTTTGTTATTATATTTACTAAAATTTACTTTTAATCTATGAATATTAACTATTAGTTATTTATCTTCTTTTATTAAAAAAAATATATGAGTTTAAAAAGAATTATGTTTGTTTTGGTTATAGCTTTTAGCATAGTAATTGTTAATAGCTGTAAGTCAGATAATTCTCAAGAAAAGCACAAAGATAATCTTGTCGGATTTCAAACAACAGAAAACCTAAATGATATAGATATTCGCGACGAACAGGAAATATATTATCGTTTTCCATCTGCTAGAGAAATGTTTTTGTACATTAACGACGAAGATTTTACTTACAGAACAGATTTAGTTAATCTACCAAATAATGTTGATAATTATTTAGATTCAAAATCAAAAACTTTAAATCTAGGAGTTTATCTTGCCGATTTATCATATATGACATTATTCGGAAAAACCGGGAACCTAAAAAAGTATATGAATGCAATAGCGGTTTTAAGTGAAGATCTTAGACTTGAAATTCCATACGAAAAGGATATTTTTATTCGTATAAATAAAAATATTAATAATAACGACTCTATTATAAATATTGCAGATGAATATTATTCTAAAGTTATAGATTATTTAATGAAGAATAATAAAGAAAAAACTTTAGCTGTAATTTCAATCGGAGGTTATATTGAAGGACTGTACATTGCAATAAATTTAACCGATGAATTTTCAAAAAACAGCCCGGTAATTCAACGTATTGCAGAACAAAAACTCTCATTTGAAAACTTAAAGATGTTTACTTATAAATTTAGGAATGATAGAAATGCATCTCAATCAATAATATACCTAAATAAGATAATGTCGGTTTTTAATGAATTTAAAATAGAAAAACAAGCTACTAAAATAAAACAATATAAAACTAATAGCTTTGTAATTGAAGGTGGTAATTCTATTATTGTTACCAAGGAACAATATATGAAATTAAAAAATGTTGTTACTGAAATAAGGATGCAAATTATAGAAAACTATTAATATAAAAAAAATGAATTTTCTGCATAAATTATTATTACTATTTTTATTGTCACTGTTTGCTTTTCAGACAAATGGACAAGTTTGCTCCAATTATCATATCGATAATTGTGGGTGGGCTGACAAATCGTTTTTTTATAGCAGACAATCGAGAAGTGCTTTGTTTTCGCATGGAATAACATCGAAATTCGTTATTATCGTCTATGCTAACGAAGAGTATTTTGTTTCTATTGCCGGACATAAAAAACTAGGCGATATTAAAATAAGAGTATATGAAGATGACAACAAAAAAACAGAATTATACGATAATTCAAAATATAATTATGAAAAATATTTTTATTTTCAAAATAAAAATACACGTAAATTAGTTATAGAGGTAACATCAGAAAAAAAAGCAAATATCAAAAATCCAAATGAAAAATATTGTCTCGGGGTTTTAATAGAATTTAGACACATGAAAAGTGCTAATAAAAATAATAGTTCAAAAGATATCGGATTTTAATATCATCACTATTAAAATTTATAATTAATGCTACAGTAATATTTTTATTGTGGCATTTTTGTTTGTTTTTTTTTAATAAAAATCAATTATTTGTAATAAATTGTAAAATATTGTGTCAAAAACCAAAGAAATTGAAAAACCTGAATATGCAGGCTATAAATAATAAAAATCAAGAAAACGAAATAATACAAAAAATAATTGAAGGAAACGAAAATGCCTTTAAATTATTAGTCGACCAATATCAAAATATGGTATTGAATATATGTAATAGTTTTTTGCATAATTACGACGATTCAATGGATGTAGCACAAGAAGTATTTATAAAAGTATATCAGAATATTAATAAATTTCGAAGAGATTCTAGCATTAAAACATGGCTTTATCGCATTGCTGTAAATAAATCGCTAAACTTTATTCGAAATAAAAAGAAAAATACTATCTTCTCCAGCCTCGATATATTATTCGAAACAGAAGATAATAAAAAAAAGAAAAATATTGAAGCAATAGATACTGAAAAAACATCCGACGAAAAGATAATTGATGATGATAATAAATCAATACTATTAAAAGCCATTAATACATTACCTAAAAAGCAAAAATCTGTAATTGTATTAAATAATTACGAGAATTTAGCTTATAAAGAAATAGCAGAAATTATGGAAATAAGTATCTCTGAAGTTGGAGTATTGATTAATCGTGCAAAAAAGAAATTATATAAGAAAATAATTCATCATTTTTAAATAAAATAATTGAATACTGTAATAAAAATATTAATTCGGGGTCATATAGAATAGAAACTTATTAGTTATGAAATGCAAGAAAATAAAAAGCAATTTGTTATTATACATCGATAACGAATTATCGGATAAGAGCATGAAAGAGATTGATTTACATTTTAAACAATGTGAACAATGCAATAAAGAATTTGAAAAAATTAATTCAGTATATAAGCATTTAGGAGAAAAAACTACTATACCAGAAAATCCATTTTTTTATACTCGTTTGCGACAAAAAATGGAAAATAAATTATTGAAATCACATTCTGTAAAAAAACAATTATTAGCTGTTTTACAACCAGTAACATATGTGTTTTTGTTAGGAGTTGGAATATACATTGGAATATTAATTGGCTCGGGAGGAATGAACAATAGCAATATTAGTGCAAGCGAATTACAAAACCCTGAATATATGCAAGAATATTCAAGTAGTTTATATCTCGACGAAATGAAACTCGAAACCATTGAATCTACATTTATTGCAGAAGACAACGAGAACAATGAAAATACAGAAAATAAATAAACTTGATTAATCTATATTGATTAAAAAATCATAATAAGATGAATACAAATGCAAAAAAAAGATTAGTAATATGGGGAATAATATTACTTGTTGTAATAAATATTTCTGCCATAACAACTATGTTTTATAGAACCAGAACTCCTGATATATTTCCTCGTTTTAATAATAGAAATATCAGAGTAAATAGAAATATTCAAAAAAATAGAAACCTAAGAGAAAATAGAACTTCAAGAGATAACTATAGGAGAGAAGGTGCTCATATGTTTTTCGTACGCGAATTAGATTTCTCTGAAATTCAACTTGAAAAATTCAAAAATATAAACAACAAAAATTACGAGGATATCCATATTATTGTTAAGCAACTAAACGCTAAACGCGACGAGATGATTACTGAATTAGAGAATAAAACTCCAAATATGGCAAAGTTAGATTCAATAGCTATTGATGTTGGAAATTTACATACTAAACTTAAAAAAATTACAATAAATCATTATCTCGAGATAAAAAATATATGTAATCCTAAACAACAAGAGAAACTGCACATGATGTACAAACATATGTCATCAACCAACTGTGCAATGCCTGATATAAATAATAATAGAAGAGAAAGAAATAAATATCGTAATCAAAATTCTAAATAAAAAATAACAAAATATTTAAGTAATTCTTTAATGTAAGGATATTAATCCTAATAAGAAAAGTATGTATCTTTTTTCATAATAAACAATAGAAATAATAAATAATAAATAGAAAATAATAGTCACATGAAAAAAACATTTTTAATAGCCGTTATAATTATTTTATCGATAGCTTCATTTGCTCAACGAACGGGACAAAACCGAAGCATGGGAGAACGACCCAAAATTGGTATAGTAACAGGAAAAGTCATCGATTCATCAACAAATGAATTAATGGAATATGCAAATATTGCGCTATACAGTAAAAGAGATTCTTCTCTTATTACAGGAACAATTACCGATAGTAAAGGAAATTTTACTATTAAAGAAGTGCCATTAGGAAGATTCTATTTAACTGCTAATTTTATTGGATATAACAAACAATATGTTAATGATATTAAAATTATGCCAAATGCAAAAACGGCTCAACTGGGAACAATAAAATTAAATACAGCCTCAACCGATATTGATGAAGTAACTGTTACTGCCGAAAAATCGCATATTAATTATAAACTCGACAGAAAAGTTATAAATGTAAGTCAAGATATTAACTCTACAGGAGCAACTGCTGTTGAAGTATTAGAAAATACTCCATCGATTACTGTCGACATTGAAGGTAATGTAGCTTTACGTGGAAGTTCTAATTTTACTGTACTTATCGATGGAAAACCTAGCGTTCTTGATGGGAGCGATGCTTTACAACAAATTCCATCGAGCACAATAGAAAATATAGAAATAATAACTAATCCATCGGCAAAATACGACCCCGATGGTATTGGAGGTATTATTAATGTAATACTTAAGAAAAATACAGGTGGCGGTTTAAATGGACTTGTTAATGCTTCCGGAAGTTCCAATGATTCATATAAAACCGATTTATTATTAAATTATAAATCATCGAAAGTAAATTTGTTTGGAAGTGTAGATTATAATAAGATGAAGCGTAATGGTTCTTTCGATTCGAAAAACGAAAATTATTATACCGATTCTACATTTTTCAGACATTCAAATGGAGATAGAGAAATGTATCGGGACGGACTTGTTTTCAAAACAGGTGGCGATTATTATATTAACGATAATATTACCTTATCGACAGCGTTAAATTACGGAACTTACGAATTTTCACGAGGCGGAAACACCGATATTCAAACATGGTATAATACCGATATAAATAGAGATTATAGTATTAACAACAATAATTCTATCCGTTCGGGTAATTATTATTCTGCAAATATTAATTACGATCAGAAATTCGACGATAATGGTCATAAACTATCTGCTTTAATTTACTATTCGGCCCGTACAGGAGACGATTCCGAAAATCAAGAAACAATTCTAAGTAACAATCAATGGGAAAACCTTGGAAGCGAAAATAAAATTAAATCTAAATCTTCTGATTCTCACGACGATTACAGAATAAAAATCGATTATACAAAACCAGTTATTGGTGGAAAAATAGAAGCAGGTTTACAATCGAGATTACGCTCAAACGATGAAGATTATAAATACTTCGAATTCGACCAATTAAATAACGAATGGAACACGATAGATGCATTTACTAATAATATTCACTTTAAAAGAGATATTCACTCGGCATATTTTACTTTTGCAAATAAGCTAATTGGTATTGATTATCAATTGGGTTTGCGAGGAGAATATACTAACAGAGAGATTAAGAATAACAGAATAGGAGAGTCGTATATAATCGATCGTTTCGATTATTTTCCTACTGTACACTTATCGAAACAATTAAGTAAAACAACTCAGTTACAAACTAGTTACAGTAAAAGAATAAATCGTCCACGTGGCTGGTTTCTTGATCCTGTACCCGGATATATGGACGAGTATAATACTCGACAAGGAAACCCTAGTCTTGAACCTGAATATATAAACTCTTTTGAATTGGGATTTCAACAGAGTATTGGTAAATCGTTTATAAATATTGAAGGATATTACAGAACTACCGAAAATAAAATTACTCGTATTAGAACATTACAAACCGATAATTCATTTTTACATACTTTCGAGAATTTAAATAACGATTATGCATTAGGAATCGAGTTTATGGCAAATTACACACCCGTAAAATGGTTAAATATTAATGCAACAACAAATATTTACAAATACGAAATCGAAAGCGATTTAATAGAAGATGGAGCCGATGTTAGTAGCAAAAATCTCGATTTTAGAGTAAATACTACTTTTAAGTTTGCAAAAAACACACGTATTCAAGTAAATACATTTTACCGTGGACCTACAGTATCGGCTCAAGGCACAAGAGAAGGCTTCTTAGCTACCAGCCTGGCATTACGCCAAGATTTTTTCGACAAAAAAATGACAGCAACATTAAATGTTCGCGATATCTTCGGACAAATGAAACATGAGTCTACATCTGAAGGTGAAGATTTCTATTCTTGGGACAAATTCGCAATGGATACACCAATAGCCAGTCTTTCGTTAAGTTATAAAATAAATAACTATAAAAATCACAGGAAGAAAAGCGAAGGAATGGATCTCGATTTTGAAAGCGATTATTAAAATAGAATAGTGTGCACACAAAAGCCGACAAATATTAAAGATTTGTCGGCTTTTTTTATATATGTTTTTCGAGTACTAACAGAGCTTCATTTTTAATATTCTATGCCAAATACATTATGTTTTTTGTTTAATTTTCTATTAATTTTATCATTATCTTTTTTACCCAAAACAAATTCTTTTACTAAGCTATCGGTAATAAAATCTTCATCATGATGCCCCAAATATATTTCAGCTGTCATGTTTTTCTCGCTTACAACATAATCAATAGACGGTAAAAACGGTTTTATATCTAAGATTGGAGTTTTATCAAAAAGATCAATTCCACTTGGTACGATAAAGGGACATAGTTTACACTTTTTAGGTTGTAATTTGTAGTAAAAAAACAAATTTTATGCGTGATACAATGCTCATATTTACTGCTATTTCGGCTATTATTTTTATACTTTGTTAGCATCTGTGCGAAACTGCATAAGCAAAAACAACTGTTGTCATTTTTTTTATCTGTCTGCTGAATTATTTTTTCTTTTTCCGATTCTTGTTCCAATCCCATTGCCAATAAAAGTAACCATTGAAGCCAGCCAAGTGTATATAGGCATCCTTAAAATACATTGACTAACTGCAATTTCCATTCGGAGAGTTCTGAAAAATCCGTACCTGCTGTTTACAAACGGAGCTAAGCGTGTAGCAAAAATTATCTGTTGCTTGTTCATTGTCTACATACGCAAATGAGGAACCATATGAAACGTTGAAATGCAAGGAAACCCATTTTTGGGGTCTCCAGTAATACCTAAAGAAATATCAGGACTTATCAGGTCGAAATATTCTTTGCCTTTATTGTATATAATTAATGCTATCTCGGTTAGCAATAATACGATGTTGAGAATATGTTGCTCCAGTTGAAAAATGAAAGTAAAGTTTTTGAGATTGCTTCCAGCTTGCATTAAAATGGTTGTACCAACTATGACCAGTTTTAGCCAAATACAATGGAACTTGTTTTCTCAATAAATCTTCTGCTTTACTGGGATATAAATACATTGTTTCAAAAGCAAAAGCAGGTCGTAATCCTTTTTGTTTTGCCAGCGCAAATCTGAAATTGAAACTTGGGATACCAAATACCAAATTCCATATATCAAGATGCGCTGTACACCAGTCAGTAACTCCATAAGTAGCCCAATCTAATGGCAGGATGCTTATTGATGCTTTATAAACTGCACATTCACCTTTAGCAAAAGTAAATGCTGTAGAAACATCTCGTGATAAAGAAAATTCTCAGTAATCAATCCTCGGGTTTTTGTATGGTGCTGTCGCTTTGTCTTGTCGAAGTACTGTAGACTGTTTGTCTATTACTGTGCTGTACAAATACCAGAAAAATTGCTGTCAAAATAAGAATTGTCAATCGTGTCATTATCATTTGCATTGGTGCTAACTCAAATATTAAAACACTTCTTCAATAATAAAATTATTCCCGTTAAAAACAAATTTATCTCCTTTTTCTAAGTCTTCCATTGCTTTATATATAGGCACTTGAGTAGATATTGCATAAAAATCGTCGTTATTAATTTTTACTTTACCTAAACTAATAGAAATAAACATTTTTTGCTTATTTGTAATTACGACAGAGCCTAATTTTACAGTATTATGAATTTTATGTAATTCGATTCTCTCTAAAATAGAAATCTCTCTTTTAGCTTTTTCGTATTGCTCGCTATGGAAATCTTTCTTTTTCAATAATTGAGCTCGGTACGAGTCATATCTATCCGAGGGTTGTCCATATTCATTTGCACTTTCTTGCATTTCTTCCGAAGCTTCTTTTGCTGTAATAGCAGCGTCTTGTTGTATTTCCAAACACTTATTTAGAAGCTCTTTCTTTAATTCTAAATTATTCATTTTTGTTTGCTTCAATTAATTTAATAATATTTTTTGTCTTAAATATTTCTATAAAAAACATAAATAATAAAATGATTTCATATTTTTGAAATGAAAATATAAAAAAAATAACTATGAATAACAAATTATTTAAAGTATTTATCATTACAGCATTATTTAGTTTTTTAGTAAACTATTCTAATGCTCAAGATAAAAGCGATTGGAAAGGTGGAGTTCCTGAAGGTTGTACATCAATTACTGTTGGGAAAAACGCATCTATTGATGGCTCTGTAATAACTTCTCATACCGACGATAGCCACAGAACACGCTCGTGGATGAATATTATACCTGCAAAAAATCACAATAAAAGTGAGACAGTTTGTATGTATAAGCGTTCTCAGGATAATGAAAAAGCCATGCCGGCTTATAAACACGAAAAAATTGGAGAAATACCACAAGTTGAACATACAAATGGTTTTATTAATACTGCATATCCTTGCATGAACACAAAACAAGTAGGTATTGGAGAATCAACTTTTGGAGGAAGAAATGAATTACAGTCGGATGAAGGCTTGATTGATTGTCAACGTTTATGTAAATTAATGCTCGAGAGAAGTTCTTCGGCTCGCGAAGCAATAAATATAGCCGATGAATTAACAAAAAAATACGGATGGAACGATTTTGGAGAATGCTTAACAATATCTGACACAAAAGAAGTATGGCATTTCGAAATCCTCGGTCCGGGAAAAGGCAAAGTAGGAGCAGTGTGGGTTGCTCAAAGAGTTCCTGACGACCATATTGCAGTAAATGTTAATGCAAGTACAATTAAAGAAATAAATTTAGATGATACGGATTATTTTATGGCTTCAGAAAATATTTTTGAAGTAGCAAAAGAAAATGCTTGGTGGAACGAGAACGAAACATTTCGTTTTTGTTATGCTTATGCACCAGATAGCAGAAAATCTGTTGCTGCTCGAAGAAGAGAATGGAGAGTATTCGATTTGTTAGCTCCATCGCTAAATTTAGACCCTAATAGCGAAAATTATCCTTTCTCGGTTAAACCCGATAAAAAAGTTAGTTTACAAGATTTAGTAAATATTTTTAAAGATTATTATCAGGATACTCCTTACGATATGCGACGAAATATTGTATCGACTAATGCCAAAGGAAAAAAAGTAATATCTCCATTAGCAAATCCGTTTATGCCATACGACCAATTAGAAATAGATAATGTTAGTGGAGGTTGGTATCATGTAGATAAGAAAACAAATAAAATACAATTTTTAGGCGAAAGAACAATTGCTCGTTGGTACACTATGTACGGAACAATTATTCAATCGCGCGATTGGTTACCTAACGAAATTGGTGGAGTTGTTTGGTTGGCGCAAGACAATATTGCTTCGTCGATATATGTACCTGTATATTGCAGTGTTACCGACTTACCCGAATCGTATAAAACTCCCGGACGACCTAATGGTTTTACCCGAAACTCTGCATGGTGGGCTTTTAACAGATTAGGCACATTAACAGCACAACGTTGGGGAGATATGCATAAAGATGTCGATACTGTTTGGAATACTTGGCAAACAGAAATGTTCGAAAATCAGAAAACCGTTGAGCAAGATGCTCTTAAAATGTACAATAAAAATAAACCACAAAAAACAATCAATTATGTCAATGCTTATTCAAACAAATGGGGCGAAAAAGTAGTAAATAAAGCATGGGAGCTTGGCGATTTCTTGTGGACAAAATATGATGAGAAATTTTAAGATTTCTTTATTTTGCTAATAATCGGATGACTATTTGAAAAATTTTAAAAGTCATCCGATTATTAATACAAAAATTAATTATAATTAAATACATATAACCTAAATTGAGCGATTGAGACACTCTCAAAAATAAAAAAAGAGACTTATTTTAAATCAATCTAAATAACGATTGCGTTTTTACCGTAATCTGATAACCAGAAAATACAATCGCTCAATTTAGGTTATATTCATAATAATCCTGTTGAAGAAGGTTTAGTTTACAAACCAGATGATTATGTTTATAGTAGTGCAAGAGATTATAGTGGTAAAAAAGGTATATTGAATGATGTTATTGTTATTAAATAAAAACCACACGATACAATCGTGTGGTAGCGTGGACTTAAATTAAGTCAATTTAAGCAATTTTATAATTTCAACAATTTCATAAATCAAAAAAAACAATTGTTTAAAATTGCTTATATTTAATCAAAATTTTTTAATTTTTTGGGGTTTTTAGACGGACTGCCGTTAGCCCACATACGGCAAACAATGAACGAAAGGATGAAAATAAAAAAACAAATAGAATTGTAAATTTAAAAATAGGAAGTAAAATGAAATACAAAAAGAAATTATTAACCGCAGTAATGCTACTTGGCTTAGGCGGACTAACAAGCCTGCAAGCACAAGAAGTCACCACCACAGCGGGTGGCGAGGCAAGTGGAAGCGGTGGCTCAGCAAGCTACACCGTAGGACAAGTGGTTTATACCACCAATGTAGGAACAAACGGAAACTCTGTTGCCGAAGGAGTGCAACAGCCTTACGAAATTTCGGTAGTAACAGGAATACCAGAAGCCAAAGATATTAGTTTATCAGTTTCGGCATATCCCAACCCTACAAGCGACTATTTAACCATAAAAGTAGAAAATTACAAAACAGAAAACTTGCAGTATGTGGTTTTCGACATAAGCGGAAAACTTTTGCAACAAGTTAAAAGTACAGGAAACGAAACCAGTATAAATATACAGGATTATCCTGCTGCCAATTACTTTGTAAAAGTTTATGCCGTAGGGAAGAATGACCGTACAGGTATATTAGATAAGCAAAAAGAAATTAAAGTATTTAAAATAATTAAAACTCAATGAGACAGTGTTTTTTGAAAAAAAAATACGTAGTCGAATTAGTCCCGATAGCGAAGCGTATCGGGAACAAATTAAAACAAAGTTTAATAAAAAAAACTAATAATTATGAAAAAAGTATTTACAATTTTAGTAGCAGTATTAATAACTGCAAGTGTGTTTGCGCAAACGCCGGAAAAAGTGACTTACCAAGCCGTAGTAAGAGACAATAACAGTACACTTATTACAAGTACACAAGTAGGCATAGAAATAAACATTTACCAAACCACAGCAAGTGGTACATTGGTTTATACCGAAACCCAAACACCAACAACCAATGTAAACGGATTGTTGAGTATAGAAATAGGCGGACAAACAGGATTTGACCAAATAGACTGGGCAAACGGACCCTATTTTATAGAAACCAATATTGATGTAACAGGTGGAACCAACTACACCATAACAGGAGTAAGCCAGCTATTAACAGTGCCTTACGCACTACACGCCAAAACTGCCGAAACCATTACAGGCGGAATAAACGAAACCGACCCTGTATTTACAAGTAGCGAGGCTAATAATATAACAGCTACAGATATTATAAACCTAAGTAATTTAAGCAATACAAACACAGGCGACCAAGATTTAAGCCTATTAGCAACACAAACAGCATTAGAAGATACCGCCACAGCAAT
>Ga0190303_1000822_pt1 | contig 12878 bp, 20 predicted proteins | sample 48700701_MG_FD_161672 | JGI IMG/M metagenome (GOLD analysis project Ga0190303, IMG submission 161672) | Hydrothermal vent sediment bacterial communities from Southern Trench, Guaymas Basin, Mexico - 4870-07-0-1_MG | ecosystem: Environmental > Aquatic > Marine > Hydrothermal vents > Sediment ...
TTTTACTTCTCCTTATCCTCCATAATATTAATAAATAATGAATCAAACAACGCCGGCTCCCCGGGAGGATGCAGGGATGCGGGAAAGGAGGGCGCTGAAGCTACGCCAAAAAAACCGCTACACCAGCATTGCTCGATCCATTGTTGATAACAATAACAACAGTTTTTTTATTTGTCAAGCATTTTTTTAAAGGCATAGTATTTATTTCTCACTTGACTTTTAATACTATGTCAATTATATTGAACTACAAGCTTGTTGTTGACTACAGAACCGTTGTCCATAGCGTTCTGTTTGTCGTTTTTTATTTTAACCTTAATCAGGAGAAAAGATATGGTGAGAACATTTTTAATCACAATCGAGGAAGTTGACAGGCCTACCAATAAAATTAAGGACAGGAAGAAAAAGCTGTCTCAAAAAATCAGAGGAGAAGTGTTGAGGATATTAAAAGACAATAAAATATCCTTAACTGCATTCGGGAAGGGATGCAAAATGTCCAGGCAAGCTGCACATCAATTATTGTTAAGCAATGGCCGCCTGACGTCCTTGTCAGTCAAAAAACTACTGCCTGGTCTTAGTGCGGTAGGGATAGAGGCCGATAGTTCAACTACGGACGTGTTAAAGGCATTATTGGACGATTATGCAATTTTAATGGATTAAAAGAGGAAGGTAGCAATGAAAGGAATTAAAAACCCATACGGGGAATCTTTAATCGAAATTGAGGGTGGACTTTTGGATCATGAACTTAGGTTTGAGCACGGTATCTCTGACCCATATGCTTATACAGACGAGGAATTCCGGGCATCCCTGACAATATTTACGAATGCGATAACATGGAAATCGTGGGAGCATCTTGAGGGTTCTAATTTTGAGAGCAAACTTGAAACTGCGGATAATATGGGGACGAAACTTAGAGATTTCATTAAAGAGTTCACGGGGATTGATACGTACAAACTTTATGAAGAGGAATAGTATGGATGATCTTGAAAAACTACAAAAGTTATACGACGAACACCAGGTGCCTGTTTTGGAATGGCAAGGCACTTGTCATGATTGCGGGGAAAAGGTGTGTGTCGAGGTTGAAATGGATGCAGAAGGGAAAATTACAGTCCAGGGAGGGGCTTTATATCTTTTGGATAATGTCCCGCAAGGACAACAAAAAGAATTCTTAAAGTGCGATGTCTGCTACAAAAAAGACTCTACTTTGAGAAATTACCGTGAGTGTGAGGTCTATTCCAGGGTAGTGGGTTTTTTGCGGCCGGTTAAAGCATGGAACGCCGGTAAGCAGGAGGAATATAAACTACGGAGAAATTTTAAATTATCAAGTGTTAATGAGATTTAACTACGATTCTGTAGTTTTTATGTTTGACAACTTACTTATGATAAGGTATAAAAGGGACTATGGAAATGAAAAAAGATAAATGTAAAAGATGTGGGCATACATGGTTTAGAAGAACCCCTAAAAAACCTGTATTATGCCCATCATGTAAATCTAAATATTGGGATGAGGATCGGGATAATGGCAAGACCGACAAAACAAGGAATTGATTATTTCCCGGTTGATGTTCAATTTGATGACCAATTAGAATTATTGATAACAGACAAAGGGGGCATAGCCCTCTCTGTTATTATTACAATATGGCAGTTAATATACCAAAACAATGGATACTACATCGAAAATGGACATGATCTTTTGTTGCTAATCAAAAGGCGGATAATGGTTGATCCTCAAGTAACAGAGGATATAATAACTGCTGCCCTTGATCGTGGTATTTTCGACAAAAATCTACATGAAAAATACAATATCCTGACATCAAGAGGTATCCAAAAAAGATATGTAACGGCGGCAAGATTAAAGAAATCCATAAATATCGTTAAAAACTACCTCTTAATAGACGTTTCCAACGTTGGAAACGCCATATATATAGGGATTAATGTTGTTGGAAATGCCACAAATGTAAAAGAAGATGTAGATGTAAAAGAAGATGTAGATATATATATACCCATTTTCAAAAAATGGAACGAACAAAAAATCATAGTCCACAAAAAAATAACACCAAGAATAAAGTCATCCATAAACAGCGCATTAAAAGAATTTTCACGGGAAGAAATACTACAGGCGTTTGAGAATTATAAAACCGTCCTGTCAGGGGCAGAATATTATTTCACCTATAAATGGACTTTAGAAGATTTTTTAAAACGAGGTCTACGGAAATTTGTTGATGAGGCAGACCCTTTTAATAATTTTATATCGGATACAAGATGTAATAGAAAACAAAATTCAGCAGACCCTAACGTAAGTGCCGGGAAGTACTCGGAAACAACAGCAAGAAATATAAAATCATTCAAAGAATGGAAACCGCCACCGTAAGGAAGGAGAAACTATGAAAAACAATAAAATGTTTATGAACTATATGGTTTTGTTTGGGGAATTGTACAACAAAGAAATATCAGATACTTTAAAGAATGCCTATTGGGAAACATTAAAGCCATACAACAATCAAGAATGTGAAGAGGCATTTAAAAAGGTAATTGAAAGATTAACTTTTTTCCCAAAACCTGCTGAAATAATTGGCTTTATTAAAGACAAAAAACCAAAACCGCAGATAGAAGCAATTATCCAGGCAGACAAGATTATTGCTTATCTACGTAGTCATGGTTCTGTTGTACCGATATGGACAAATCCTATTACACGGTACCTTATGACGCACAGGTGGGAATACTATGACTGGAGCCAAACAGTTTTGGAGTCTGATTTAACCTGGTGGAAAAAAGAGTTCATTAGTTCATATTGTGCTATGGAAGAGGGAATTGACCAGGTAGAGGATTTATCTACAGGCCAAATCTCTGAACCTGTTAAATCACTCTTGGCAAAGGTAGGAGAAACACCGCCTCGTTAACAAAACAGGGGCGTAGTTGTGATAAAATAAAATTTTAATACAACTACATAGGTTGATAGTTAAAACGCAACCTGGGCTAAATTTGAGCGTTTTAGGCATAGCAAAAAAAAGGAATAAAAATTGGCAAAAAAAACAAAATATCACGACATCAGGATCAAAGTAGAATGCCCGAATTGTAAACAAATCTCTGAAGTTAAATTGGAGACTGCAAGAATACGATGGTTCGATAAAAACAATTCCGGATTTTGCTCTGAGTGTAAAAGATACACCAGTCAAATGGGGATGTTTAAAAGAAGCGAAAAAAATGGTGCAAAAGGGAGATTGATTTGTAGTATCTGTGGGAAGACTACGATATGTTCTCATGCATACGAATTGCGTATCAAAAGAGTAATTAAAAGAGGTGAAATGGCCTCTTTTGTTTGCCCTACTTGTGGATTAGCTGAAAGAGCAAAAAACCCGCAGATAACAAAAAAAGTCTCTGTAGTAACAAACAGTAAAACAAAGAGGAAAAATAAAACGATTATTAATCTCTTTGGTTGTCGGGTATGGCCTGTTGGTAATCAAGATTCATTTATTGCATCTCGTTGTAAATGGGCGAAAGATTGCGAGCACTATGACGATTGCGTGTCATACATAGTACGTAATCATTTCAAGTGGTACGGGTTTGAGTCAGACGGGAAAGGGTTTAAACAAAAAGAAATTATCTAAGGCTGATGCCGCCCCAAGGGACGGCATTGGAACTCCTTCCACACATGGTGAATGAGCTACTAATAGTATCGAGTCTTTGGGGAGTTTTGTCAAGCGGAGAAGAGAAAAATGTGACGACTCTGTCAGTTAAAGCAGACAGTCCCATCGGCATGATTATCTATGGGAGATAAGACAAATGAATAAAATTGTAGAATTTAGGTTATGTAAGTTGACAGATGAACAATTAGTCGAAAAAGTTGATAAATATGTAGATAGAATATACCAAACAGGAAAAATCCCTTCCAGATGTGTTCCTGCACGGCCTGATGAAGATTTTGATTTGCTTGTTGGTGAATTAATTATGAGATTTATGGATACAAAAATCAAAGCACATGGTGACAAGGAATGTTTAGGCCCCGGATGCCCTTATTGTGATGAAGAAGATAAGGGCTGACATACTCCCACGGTTAAAACACGTGGGCTTTCTTACCAGAGGATTTGTAAAGAATGCCTTCGGAGGTTGACAAATGATAATAGCTATTGATCCAGGGACCAGCGGCGGCGTAGCATGGTGGCAATTAGTAACTAATACAGTGGCTGCTATTAAAATGCCATCTACGATCGTAGATTTAAAGGAACTGATCGAAGAGATTGTAGAACCGGAGCTTATAGATGTTTACGTTGAAAACGTTGGACAATACAGGACAGGGAATTCAGGCCCCGCAGCGTCTATGTTTGCAGGCCATTGCGGTGAAATCAGAGGTCTATTAGTTGGCATGGGTATACGGCAAGAAAAAGTTGCTCCTCAGACATGGATGAAAGCTATCCCGTCTATGCCTAAATTCCCGGCTATCCCAAAATCTATCAAAGGCAAAGAGAGGGACAAAATACTATCTAAAAGAAAAAGGATACGCAAAAATCACATCAAAAGTGAGATGCAAAAAGTGTATCCGCATATAAAAATTACGCTTGCGACGTCTGATGCTTTAGGCATCTTATATTGGGCAAGCAAAAAAAAGTCCCTGAAGTAACAGTTTACTCCAGGGACTTGGATATGGGATGGTGTTGTAACCGTTATTTCAGGCTACAAAACTCATCCCAGAGGTTGTGGCAAAAATCGGAGATATTTTCCCGGTTTTCCTCATCATCCGTCCAAAAAATATCCGTAGCGATTCTTTCCGCTACTTCAATTTTATGATGAGGAAATCTGTCGCAAAGCTGAACAGCGACAAAAAACTTAAATTCCTTCTTTTTATCAGGGGGGGTATCCTCCGGGAAGAGGAGGTCATCTGCAAAAAAAATTATTTCCTTTTTCTTATTTTTCATTTTTTTCTCCTTTCATTGTTGATAAATGCTCTTTGCCAAAGCGTAACCCTTCCGATAGGCGAGGAATAATTCATTCAACTCGCCATTTTGGTAGATGTGCCCTTTAGCCCACCAGCGCTTGTCTTCTTTTTCTTCTATCCTCCAAGGGCAAAACTCTCTTTCGAATTGGAGCATTAGATCGTAATGCTCTTTTGTATTTAGTTGCATCATGATCCCTCTTGTTATTTAATATTAACGTTCAACCTTCTTGCTATTTCGAGTAAGGCGGCATAGTCCTTTGTCCGGCGTAGAGCCTCTATTGCTTTACGCCGAATATCCACGTAGTTAAATAGCAAGGGGTTAGCTCCCTTGAATTTCGCAAGGAGCCTTCCCGTAAGAAGTGGCGAGGCAAGCCTCCAGTTGCCAAACCATGTATTGTTCTCTATGGCTGGCGACCAAACTCGACCTGCCTCAAAATCAATTACGTGGCAGGCTGAACTTGGCTCTGCCTGCCAGGCGTCCTCAATGGTTTCATGCTCAGACAGTACTTCGTCTGAACATGTAATTATTATTTTTTTTATCTTTTCCATAATTTCTCTCCTTTTTTTAAAGATTATTAATAGGGACTGGTTTGTACTCTGCAATAGCACGAGCAATCCCCTTCTCGTTGCAGATTTGAAAAAATTTTGCATTATCTGCCTTTTCCCACTCCTTGAACTTTTTAACCTCTTTCGAGGAGTCTTGAAGTGGTTTGCCCTCAAAAGTCACGTATTCCGACCACCCGTAAAGATGTCCATCTTCGCAGTACGAGTGTTTGACTCGTACTACGTTAAGGTCTTTATTGAAGTTTGAAATTCGGCCGTAATCGTGGTTTAAGACCTCTTTCAATGTTTCTTTTAACTTTTCCATAACTTCCTCCTTTTTATGCCCATTCCCACGAGCATATAAGTTTGCCCCATCCCTGCCTGTCAAGGATGCGGCATCTAACGTTTTTGCCACGACTGTGATAAGTCCGTGGCCGTCCAAACTTACGGCAGATGGAGTTTTTAGTCTTCCACCAGCCTTCCCGCCCCGAAGCCGTGATTTGGACTAAGGCGGAGCAACTGCCACCGCATGTTCCGTCCGCAGCTTCAGGTCGGGGTTCTTCTTCGCCCGACTTCCTTGGGGATGTTTTCCCAAGCAGTTATGTGGTACAGAGTTTTATTCATTTTCCCCCCCCCTACAAAAAAAGCGCAGCCCACTTTCGTGAGTTGCGCTATTAAAAGTTATTGTCCGCCTTTATAAGGGCAGGATCAAAAACAAGCATCCCATTCGGAGTTTTAACCTTAAAAACTCCTCCTGGTTCTAAAATTTCATCCCAGATCATTTGCACTAAATCGGGATTATCCCATAATCCAGCGCTATCTACAATGTCATCCGGAGATGCGTCCGCCGCCAATTCCTCAGCGGTCGCCTGATATTCCTCCAGGATGTCTGGGTTTTTTTTAAAAAGTTTTTCAATTTCTGACTCAAGTGTCTCTGAGTCAACAGCATCGGCTTCATTTGTAACAAACCGATACTGGCCGTAATGCCTGACGCTATCCTCATCACTCTCCTCAACAAACATATAGCATATGTTTGTTGAGTCTTTTCCCATACCTGATGGGTCTTTTGAGTATCTTACATAGTCCATCTTTTTTCCTTCTTTTTTTTTGTTTTTCCCTTTTGTTAAAAACAATATAATCCCTCCCTTGCTCTTTGTCAAGGCTTTTTTTTATTTTTTTTACTTTTTTTTATTTACATCCACAAATCTATTAAAAAAACAATATAATCCCCTTATTGTGATTTAAATTTGTTAAAAACAATATAATCCCTGTATTTTGACTTTTTGTTTTTCGTGTATTATATTGATGTTATAAGTAAAAATAAATTTGGAGGCCAAGGATGAAAGTAGAAATTAAAAAAGTGGATATATCTGATATTAAACCAAACCCTGATAATCCACGGCAGATAAATAAAACGCAGATGGAGCGCCTTGAAAACAAAGTTAAGTAATTATGGCAAAAGGTAAAATATTATCAGATGAGGAGTTAATACAGGTTGAGGCATTAGCAGCATACCTTAGTTCTGAACAAATAGCTGATTATTTTGGGATAGGTAGACGCACATTCTATGCTATTATGAAGCGGCAACCGGAAGTTGCAGCACGCTATAAAAAAGGCAGAGCAAGGGCTATCGGAATAGTTGCTCAAGGGCTGTTAACCGATGCAAGAGAGGGCAATCTCACCGCTAAAATGTTTTACCTTAAGACACAAGCAGGATGGAGAGAGACAAACCGAAAAGAAGATATGTCTACAATATCTAAAATTGTTAAATCAACCAAAATTATGAATATCAAAACAACGGAAGATGCTATTACTGCACTACAAATCGCAGTAGAAAATAAACTTAATGTAATGCTATCTCAACCAGGGACAATTAATTTCAAAATTATACAGGAAATAGAAAAAGCCATTACCATAATAAGCAAATTAAAGGAGAAATATAAATCTAATAATAAGGGCCAGGTTGAAGGCGGTATATCAGATGAAGCTGCTGATATGATCCGACAACAGATTTTAGGCGTAGTAAAAAATGATTCCGTTGTACCATAAAAAAGAAAAACGGTTATTAAGAGCACCAACTGTTATGCTGAATTATCAATCTAAATGGCAGGCAGATGATGCGAAAGTTAAGGTTTGTGAAAAATCAAGACGTGTTGGCCTTACATGGTGCGAGGCTGCGGAAGACGCTCTCCTTGCCGCTTCGATGTCCGGCATGGATGTTTTCTACGTTGGATACAATAAGGATATAGCACAGGAATATATTGAAGATTGTGCAAATTGGGCGAAATATTATTCTAAAGCTACGAGTAAAATAGAGGAATATGTATTCAAGGATGAAAACAACGATATTATTACTTATAGAATAAAATTTGCATCAGGTTATAAAATCCTTGCTCTATCTTCAAGGCCATCAAATTTGCGGGGGATACAAGGAAAAGTAATTATCGATGAAGCAGCCTTCCACGATGATTTGAATAAATTATTAAAAGCCGCCTTGGCATTGCTTATGTGGGGAGGCAGGGTAATTGTTATATCAACACATAATGGAGATGATAGTCAGTTTAACGAATTAATTAAAGAAATTAGGGCAGGGAAAAAACAATATAGCTTGCATAGGATTACTTTTGATGATGCTTTAAAAGATGGTTTATATAAAAGAATTTGCCTCCGATTGGGGCAAAAATGGAGTCAGACTGCTCAGGATAGATGGAGAGAGGAAACTATTGATTACTACGGAGAAGGAGCAGATGAAGAACTTTTTTGCATCCCTTCTCAAGGTGGTGGGACATTCTTGCCAACTGCGATGTTAGAAGCTTGCCAGGACAAAAATATCCCGATTTTGCATTTGCGATGTAGTAATAAATTTGTAGATGAACCCAAAAGAATCAGAGAAAAAGAAATAAAAGAATGGTGTCAGGAAAATCTTGATAAATTACTTGCAGTTATGCCACAATATTTCCCAACATATTTTGGCGAAGACTTTGGAAGAAATGGTGATCTCTCTGTTTTTTGGTTGTTGCAAGAACAACCAGAGTTAAAATATCGTCCACCTTTCGTAATTGAATTGCGGAATGTTCCTTTTGAACAACAAAAACAGATTTTATTCTACGTTTGTGATAGATTGCCGCGCTTCCGTGGAGGTGCTTTGGATGCAAGAGGAAATGGTCAATATCTTGCAGAAGTTGCGCGCCAAAAATACGGGCAAGACAGGATTTTGGAAGTAAAATTATCTCAGGAATGGTATAGGGAAAATATGCCTCGGTTTAAAAGTGCCTTTGAAAATAAGGAAATTGCTATCCCAAAAGACGGAGACACTTTGGATGACCATCGAGCGATTAAAGTAATTAAAGGCATCGCAAAGGTCCCGGACACAGGCAGGACAAAAGGCCGTGACGGTCAACAGCGACATGGTGATTCTGCCGTTGCACATGTATTAGCGGTTTTTGCTACGCGCGAACTCAAAGGTGGCCCCATCGAATTTGAAAGCATAAGTAGAAAAAGAATATATAGAGCCTCTGCTATGAAAAATTATATAGGAGCGTAAATGTCCGAAAAAGATAAGAAAAAGAAAGCAATTACAGATGAAATAGCAACATCTCAAAAAGATATTGATATCTTTTCCGGTTGGCTTATACGCCTTGAAAATCCTGATCCAACTCTTAGGACAGAAGCAAATGGAAAAGGCTTAAAGTTATATGATGAAATAAAAAAAGATTGTCATGCCGGTAGTGTTTTGCAAACAAGGTATCTTGCAGTTACCGGTAAGGAATGGAATATAATCCCTGTCAATTCAGAGGCTGAGGAACCTGGTAAAAGAGATGAAGAAATTGCCGATTTTGTAAAAAGAGTGCTTGAAAACACTAATTTTGGACAGGCAATGCAGGAGTTATCTCAAGCTATTTTATACGGATTTTATGTCGCAGAAGTAATCTGGAAAAAAACAGATACAGGGATTGAAATATCAAAGATACGTTCGAAGCATCCGCGTAGATTTTCTTTTACTACAGATAGAGAGTTAAGACTCCTTACGCCATCGAATATGATTGAGGGGGAGCCTTTGCCTGAAAGAAAATTTATACATTATTTTTTTGGTTCATCTGATAATCCTTATGGTGAGGGGCTTGGACAATCTCTATGGTGGCCAGTATGGTTTAAGAAACATGGGATCAAATTTTGGCTTGTTTTCCTTGAAAAATACGGTATGCCAACTGCAATTGGAAAATATCCTGCAGGGACAGACTCAAAACAACAGCAGGCTCTGCTTGATGCGATAGACGCGATCCAAAACGAAACAGGGGTAAAGATACCGGAAACAATGGCGATTGAACTCCTTGAAGCTACCCGTAGTGGCAATGTAACGTATGAATCATTATGTGAATACATGGACAAACAAATATCAAAACGTGTTTTGGGGCAAACAGCCACAACGGAAGGGACTCCCGGTAAATTAGGGAATGAAGATGCACAACGTGATGTGCGTCAAGATTATATTGAGTCTGATGCAAGTCTACTATGCGAATGCATAAATGAAACACTTGTGAGGTGGATAGTTGATTATAATTTCCCTGGAGTTTCGATATATCCAAAATTTAAAATACGTGTCCAAAAAGAAAAAGATTTAAAACCCCAAGCGGAACGAGATAAAATTCTTGTATCTGATATAGGTCTGCCAATAAGCGAAAAATATTTTTACGACGAATATGGAATCAAAAAACCTGAAGACGATGAAAAAATTGTTATACCCATAAACTCTATTTCCTCAAATAGTAAAACAGAACAAGCCGCATTTGCAGAACAAAAATCAGATGACCTTGTAGATATGTATGTAGACAAACTGGATCGAGAAGCGGCCAATATGATTAACAACGAACTACTTAATCCTGTGCGGGATTTGATTGATAACGCAGAAAGCTTAGAAGATATTAAGGACGGATTGTTTGATTTGTATCCAAAAATGGAAGCAACTGAACTTGGGAATCTTATGCAAAAGGCTTTTGCTACGGCCAAACTTTTGGGAAAGTATGAGGTGACAAATGGCGATTGATCCTCGTATTGATAATTTGTCTTTTGACGAAGCAATCAACTTTTTCAAAAACAAAATCAAAATCCCAACCAGGCGCTGGACAGATTTATGGAAAGAAATGCATTCAAGAGGTTTTATGGTTGCGGGTGCTATGAAAGCAGATATCTTGAATGATTTTTATGATGCTGTAAAAAAATCCATTTCAGAAGGAATGACGCTTGAAGAATTCAGGGAAATCTTCGATGAGATTGTTGAAAAGAGTGGCTGGGATTACTACGGTAGCCGTAACTGGAGGTCTCGTGTTATCTTTGAGACAAATCTACGCACTGCATATTCAGCAGGCAGATACGAACAAATGACTGATCCGGATATATCTAAAATGCGACCATATTGGGAATACAGGCATGGAGATAGTATTCATCCACGTCCTCTACATCTTGCCTGGGACGGTAAAATTTTGCCTGCCGATGACACTTGGTGGGATACACATTATCCCCCAAACGGTTGGGGTTGCAAATGCAAGGTCTTTGCATTGTCAAAACGTGATTTAAAACGTCTTGGGAAGGATAAGCCGGATAAAGCACCTAATGATGGCATGTATCAATGGACAGATAAAGTGACTGGGATAACACATACAGTCCCTGTCGGCATCGATCCTGGATGGGATTATAATATGGGAGATGCGGCAAAGCATTATAAGCCGGATTTATCAAAATATCCTACGGAATTGAGGAAACATCTGTCTCCCGATTTACAAAACATTAACAAAGGAGGTGATAAATAATGCATTTTAAAGGGTTCGATGATTGGGTTGAAATATTCAAAGGTGGGGCACAAACAGATAGCAAAGGTAATATACACAACGGAGACGATATAATTGCCAAAGCTGTATCAGCCTTTGATCCTAAATTCCACGAGCCACCAGTCGTAGTTGGCCATCCTAAGGATAATTCGCCTGCGTTTGGATGGGTATCGGAGCTTAAAAAAAAGGGTAATAGTCTGTTCGCAAAATTCAAACAGATCGTGCCTGAATTTGAGGAGGCTGTAAAAAAAGGATTATATAAAAAACGATCAGCAAGTTTTTATCAGGATGGTCGTCTTCGTCATGTTGGTTTTTTAGGTGGTACACCGCCAGCAGTTAAGGGTTTGGCTGATCTGTCATTTTCAGACGATGATAACGTAGTTACCTTTGAATTTTCGGAGACTCATTTTTGGGGATGGCAAACCGTAGCTGATGTATTCCGAAAACTAAGAGAATGGTTATTGGAGAAAGAAGGGAAGAAAATAGCTGATACAATTATCCCTAATTGGGATATTAAAACCGTAGAGGATGAAACAAAAACTGAATTTAATGACAACAAACCAAAAAAGCAGGAGAGTCAAATGACTACATTGGAAGAAAAACAACTTAATGATTTCATGGAAAAAATAGAGGCAGCCAAAAAAAAGGCGGCCAAAGAAGAGCGCGACAAAGCAGAAGCAGAATTTGCAGAAAAACTCGAAATGGCCAAAAAAGAGGCAGCTAAAGAAGAGCGCGACAAAGCTGATGCTGAATTTGCCGAAAAACAACGCAAAGCTAAACTGGAGGCTGTAAAAAAAGATATAAAAACATTTTGTGAGACAAAGCTTGAAGAAGGGAAGATAATCCCTTCCTGGATTAAGTTAGGACTACAGGAGTTTATGGAGAATCTTGACTCAGAAAACGAAATAGAATTTTCTGAAGGCAACAAAAAATCAAGATTGGATTGGTTTAAAGATTTCCTCGATGATTTGCCAAAAGTAGTAGTATTTGGAGAAACTGTATCAAGAGACAAAGATATTGGTGCCGGTGAAGCCAGTGTAAAACTGGAGCAATTAATTAAAAATAAAATGGAAAAGAAAGAGGTCGGATATAATACGGCATTTGCGGAAGTACAAAACGAATATCCCGATCTTGTAGAAGAATATGTATCTGAAATGAAGGGGGTAAAATAACATGGCAACAGAACAGGCGATATGGAGAGAAACATTTGCAGCTGCTGAAGATCTGTCCTCTGATCAATATAAGTTCGTAGTATTGAACAGTAGTGGCGAAGTAAGGCGTCCCGACTCTGAAGATGAGGTCGCGATTGGGATACTACAAAATGCTCCTGAATCGGGAAGGGCAGCAGAGGTCATGATAATCGGGAAATCTAAACTTGTGGCTAATGCTGCCTTGACTATCGGAACGTTTGTAAAACCAGAATATGTTTCTGCATCGGATGCTGGGAAAGCGGATGATGCCGGGACATGGTGGGATACGTCCAGAGGCATGGTCGTAGAACCTGCAGGGGCTGAAAATGATTTATGCTCAGTGATTCTCTTCAATCCTATGGACAGGAGAAAAGGTGGACGAGTTAAGCA
>Ga0190303_1000823_pt1 | contig 12866 bp, 14 predicted proteins | sample 48700701_MG_FD_161672 | JGI IMG/M metagenome (GOLD analysis project Ga0190303, IMG submission 161672) | Hydrothermal vent sediment bacterial communities from Southern Trench, Guaymas Basin, Mexico - 4870-07-0-1_MG | ecosystem: Environmental > Aquatic > Marine > Hydrothermal vents > Sediment ...
CGCATAAAACATAGGTCGAAGAAAAAATGCGTTGCTATCTCCCTGATCAATACGAAAGAGTTGCCAATAGCAAGGTTGGCAACTCTTTCAACAAAAAGCAGAGGTCAACCATTTTATGGGATCTCTGTTTTGTAAAACGGTCTCATCCTGTTAATCTTTTTCGCGCGCAACATCTGATCGCTGTACATGCTCGGATATTGCGCCAAGCATCTCATCTTTGCTGAACGGCTTTGTCAAGTATTGATCGGAGCCAACAACTCGCCCCTTTGCCCTGTCAAACAGTCCATCTTTACTCGATAACATAATGACCGGTGTGGCTTTAAACTGTTTGTTGTTTTTAATCAGTGAGCAGACCTGATAACCATCCAGCCGTGGCATCATGATATCCACAAAAATAATGTCCGGCCGGTTGTGAGCTGTCTTTGCTAACGCATCAAAACCGTCTATAGCGGTGATAACTTGGCAACCTGCCTTCTTAAGTAAATTTTCAGCTGTGCGGCGGATGGTTTTGCTGTCATCGACAACCATCACTTTCAGCTCATCAAATTGTGCGCTCATTTTCACTGTCCCAAGCATTGTGAATCCATTTGCTAACTGAAGAATAGTCGAATATGGGGAAAGTAACAGTTTTTGCCTCCACCGATTTAACGCCGGCATCTAAAAATAAACCGGGGCAATTTACATAATCTTGTTTTACCGTGCCACTTTTAAACTCGGGATCGGGTACTGAGTATAGCGTTTCCTTCAGGAGCGATTAGCCGATACAATCAAACAATAGGTATTTGGCAATCTACAGTAACCAGTAGCGCTACAGGAAACAGCAATGACAATAACACTCGGTGTAGTGATGGATCCGATCAGTCTTATCAATTATAAAAAGGACAGCACCATGGCGATGCTTTGGGCTGCGCAGGACAGGGGCTGGAATCTGCTGTATATGGAACAGCAGGATATCTACCTACAGGAAGGGCTAGCCAGGGCTGATGCTTGTGAGTTAAAGGTCTTTAGAGATCCAGATCACTGGTTTGAGCTAGGTGCCCAACGAGAGATAAGCCTTACAGAACCCGATGTAATATTAATGCGCAAGGATCCACCCTTCGATATGGAGTTTCTCTACTCAACCCATATTCTGGAGCAGGCAGAAAGGGAGGGCACACTGGTTGTCAATCGCCCCCGCAGTCTGCACGATTTTAACGAGAAACTCTTCGCAACACAGTTTCCTCAATGCTGCCCTCCTTTGCTGGTGACTCGAAAGATCAATAAGTTAAAGGCGTTTCACCAGAAACATTCAGACGTGATATTCAAGCCACTTGACGGCATGGGTGGAACCGGGGTGTTTCGTGCCTGCAAATCTGATTTCAATGTTAATGTGATACTTGAAACCCTGACAGATTCAGGAACACAGCAGATAATGGCCCAAAAATATATTCCGCAAATCAGCTCTGGGGACAAGCGTATTCTGATGATTGATGGCGAACCTCTGGACTACGCATTAGCGAGAATTCCCGCACAGGGCGAAAGCAGAGGCAATCTGGCAGCCGGTGGTTCGGGTGTTGGTGTCGAGCTCACCGAGCGTGACCGTTGGATATGCGGACAGGTCAGCGCTAAACTCAAAGAGAGAGGGTTACTTTTTGTCGGACTTGATGTGATCGGGGATTATTTGACCGAAATTAACGTTACCAGCCCTACCTGTATCCGGGAGCTGGATAGCGCTTTTTCACTGGATATAGGGAGCCGTCTAATGGACTGCATTTCAATTAGACTGGCTCACTGAATCTGCGAACGCAGACAGTATGAATAAAACACAGCCTGCAGTAGAACCGGTCGTGAGTACCGGTGACAGGTTATTTTTCACCCTGTTTCTGGCCATTAGCATACATGTCACGCTCATACTGGGTATTAGTTTTGATCTGTTTAAATCGGCAGTGCCGCGCCAGATAATCGAGGTTACACTCACTAACACACCCTCGGATGAAGCGCCAAAAGAAGCCGATTTCATGGCTCAAGAGAACCAACTGGGTAGCGGTGACCTTGAAGACAAACAAGCACCCACAACCACTGAACCAGCCAATTATACTGACCAAGAGATAAAACAAACTCGGCCAGTTTACCCCGAGGCCGCGCCACAACAACATTCCTTAGCGAACGAGCAGATTCTGAAGAGCACAACCAGTACGCGAACGGTTGATCCGGAGCTAATAGCTGAAGAGCCAGTGGAAACCAGGAGCCACGACAGTACCGACCTGTCTCCGCTTCGAAAGGAGCTCTCCCTTGCAAGCCTTGAGATCCAACTGGGTATCATCGACCAAACCAGAACCCGCGATACACGAACCTACCAGATCAGTTCTGTTTCTGCGCTTAAGACGGAGGACGCTTACTATGTCACCCAGTGGATAAAAAAAATTCACCGAATAGGCAAATTGAATTACCCAGCAGAAGCCAGAAAGCGTAGAATCTACGGTAATCTTAGATTAACCGTTGCGCTTCTGCCTGATGGCACGGTGAAAAATATTCAGGTACAGCGCTCCTCCGGGCATAAGTTGCTGGATGATGCAGCCGTGCGTATTGTAAGGTTGGCATCACCCTTTGCACCGTTCCCAGAACAGCTGCGACGCCAGTATGATCTGCTGGAGATTACCCGAACCTGGGTTTTCAGCAAGGATGGCCAAACACCCGCTCTCTGACTTGAACTTCTGGAGGGCCGAAATCATTCACTCAGACCCAGTTAAACTATCATGGCCGACAAACACTACAACAGCTCACTTAAAAATCAGTTTCTGATCGCGATGCCACATATGGAAGCTTCAGGGTTCGAAAATACAGTCACCTATATCTGCGAACATGATGAGGCCGGCGCCATGGGGCTGGTGATCAACCGTCCTACGGGAGTTTTTCTGCAAGAAGTATTTCGGCAGATGAATATCGATGTTGATATTGATACCGTCAGCAATGATCAGCTGCCAATCTATGCTGGTGGCCCGCTCCAGCCCGACAGAGGCTTTATCCTGCACTGCAAAAATCGTGAATGGCAATCCACAGTTTCAGTATCTACAGAGATCAGTTTGACAACTTCACGGGATATACTCACCTCAATAGCACAAAATGAAGGCCCTGAAGAGTATATGATTGCACTGGGTTACGCCGGTTGGGGTAAAGGGCAGCTGGAGCGAGAGTGCGCAAATAATTACTGGTTCACTGTGCCAGCCGATATAGATATTGTTTTCCATACTCCCAGCGAAGAGCGCCTTGGCGCTGCTGCTCGTTTGCTTGGCATCAATCTGAATCAAGTATCCAGCTACGCCGGGCATGCCTAAATCCAATAGCGGCGGTCGGCGCCGAATCCTCGCTTTTGATTTTGGCACCAAGCGTATCGGCGTGGCTGTTGGCCAGGAGATAACGGGAACAGCCTCAACGCTTGCTGCTCTTCCAGCAAAGGACGGCATTCCTGACTGGGCGGAACTGGCCAAGCTTATAGCCCAGTGGCAACCCGATGCTTTTTTGGTAGGCAACCCCCTGAACATGGACGGCTCAAAAAGTGAGATGGCCATTCGCGCCAGAAAGTTCTGCAACAGGCTACACGGACGATTTCACAAGCCCAGTTTTAGCATGGACGAAAGACTATCCACTTTCGAGGCAAAGTCACAAATAATGACTTTTGATTCGCGCCAGGGACAAAATATTAGCATAGACAGTATGGCGGCCAAGCTAATCCTTGAAAGCTGGTTTAGAGTTCAGCCAAAAGTAAGCAGCGATGAGTGATCTTATGGAACAACAAAATTTACCATCAGCCGACCAGATGCTTGATCTGCTTTATACCAAACTGGCAGATTATATAGAGCGCAAATCCCTGGCATCGCCCCTGCTGATCGGTATCCATTCCGGCGGAGCGTGGTTGGCAACCAGGTTGCATCACAAGATGGTTGATGCGGGACTGATCTGTGATCCGCTGGGCACACTCGATATCTCCTTCTATCGAGATGACTTTACACGTGTTGGCCTGAATCCCAAGGTCAAACCATCAGCACTGCCCGTGTCCACGCAGGACAGAAATATCATTCTGATAGATGACGTACTCATGTCGGGCCGCACCGTGCGGGCAGCGTTAAATGTCCTGTTCGAAGTTGGACGGCCAGCCAGCGTTACCCTTGCAGTATTGATTGATCTGAATGCCAATGAACTACCCATCAAGGCCGATGTGGCCGCACACACGCTGACTCTTGCAAACAACCAACGCATCAAATTATCAGGTCCTGACACGCTAAAACTTGAAATACAGGAGCTGTCACATTCTGATGAGCGCCGACAAAATTAATACTGAAGTGAAAAAAATCATAAATTCTTTTCCCAAATATCCTCTTTTAGGTAGACTGTACAGCTTATGGGGCTAGTCGCTGAATCACCGCAAATACAACTCACAGCAAGTGGGCAGCTCTGTCATTTTTTGACTGTCGAAGGCCTTCCCCGCTCTTTGCTGACCGAGATCCTGGATACCGCTGACTCCTTTATCAGCATGGAGCAGCAATCGGTGAAAAAGGTGCCACTATTACGGGGCAAGACCGTCGTCAATCTTTTCTTCGAACCCAGCACCCGAACCCGAACCACCTTTGAGATAGCTGCCAAACGGTTATCCGCCGATGTAATCAACCTTAATATCAGCACCTCAGCGACCACCAAAGGTGAAAGCCTGCTTGACACGCTGCGCAACCTTGAAGCAATGGCCAGCGATATGTTTGTCGTACGTCACTCAGAAAGTGGTGCCGCCCATTTTATTGCCCAAAGAGTGACACCTCAGGTTGCCATCATTAACGCAGGTGATGGTCGGCATGCACACCCGACCCAGGCCATGCTGGACATGTTGACGATCAGGAAGCATAAGGGAGATTTTGAGCAACTGAGTGTTGCTATCGTGGGCGACGTACTGCATTCACGTGTGGCTCGCTCCCAGATTCATGCACTAAGGATTCTCGGTGTGCCCGACATTCGGGTCATAGCACCTAATACCCTGCTGCCCTCTGATACACGACCACTGGGAGTCAAAGTCTTCAGCAGAATGGCCGATGGTCTGGCCGATGTAGATGTGGTCATCACACTACGATTGCAGAATGAAAGGATGCACGGTTCATTACTACCCGGCGCGCATGAGTTTTACCGGCTTTACGGCCTTACCAGCAAGCGGCTCAAACATGCAAAACCGGACGCCATTGTGATGCATCCTGGCCCCATTAACAGAGGGATAGAGATTGAATCTGAGGTTGCCGATGGCTGCCAATCCGTTATTTTGGATCAGGTCAGCAACGGTATCGCTGTACGGATGGCTGTCATGTCAATGGCTATGAGTGGGCAAACCGTTCAGGCCGTTGAGGAGATTGCCAAGCCCCTCTCAAACACAGACCCAGTGGCACAGGAATAACCAGACGAATGTCGACACTGATAAAAAATACCCGCTTGTTAGATCCTAGCAACCAGTTCGACGCTGTAACAGACATCTATATGGCAGATGGCCGCATCGTGGCGATCGGCAAAAGCGCCTCCACTTATGCCGCCGATAACACACTTGAAGCCAGCGGTTTGATGACTATACCTGGGCTGGTTGATCTACAGGTTCGCATTCCAGAACCGGGGTACGAGCACAAGGGCACAGTGGCCAGTGAGACCCGTGCTGCTGTTGCTGGAGGCGTGACATCTCTATGCTGCTCGCCCGACACTCTACCGGTCATTGACAGCCCCTCGGTGGCAACCCTGATTCAGGATATGGCGAAACAGCAGGGATTAGCGCGGGTGTATCCAGTCGGGGCGATAACCCGTGCGCTGGCTGGCTCCCATCTGTCGGAATTAAAGGCGCTAAAACGGGCTGGATGTGTCGCTGTAACCAATTTGCGTGAACCCTATGCGGATAGCCAGGTGCTGGTCAGATGTCTTGAATATGCAGCCACACACAATATCACTGTGTTTTTCAGCTCAGTGGACGCTGCACTGGGGCAGGGCGGGTGCGCCCATGACGGGCCATACAGCAATCACCTGGGCCTGATTGGTATTCCAGATACAGCCGAAACAGTAGCGCTTAGCCGGGATCTGTTGCTGGTTGAGCAAACTGGGGTTCGAGCTTATTTTGGTGATCTCTCCTGTGCGCGTTCTGTGGAGCTGATTGCTAACGCCAAGGCCCGTGGAGTTGATGTTAGCGCAGGGGTTTCCATTTACCATCTAATGGAGACCGAACAGGCTATTCAGAATTTTAACAGCCTGTACCACCTACAACCACCGTTACGTACTGAAGCGGACCGTAACGCCCTGCGTGCCGGAGTTATTGACGGCATCATCGATACCATATCATCCTGTCATCAACCTCATGAAATGGCAGCAAAAATGGCTCCTTTTGCTGCCACCGAACCGGGTCTTTCAGGAATTGAAACCCTTTTGCCTCTTACACTCAAGCTAGTTGAGAGGGGTATCCTTGATCTGAACCGGGCCATCCAGTGCCTGAGCTGCAACCCGGCAGACATTGCCGGAATAGACGCGGGATCCATCGGTATTGGAGATACCGCTGACCTGTGTTTATTTGATCCGCAGCAGTTGTGGCAGGTTAACAGTGCCAGCCTATTTTCAGCGGGTCATAACAGCGCGCTTCTGGGCGAGGAGCTCAAGGGACGGGTAAGATATACCTTCATCGATGGTCGTAACATCCATCAAGTCTGAATTAGCGATGATAATCATCATCCAGGCTTAAATTATTCGCAGAGTCCATGGTTTCTTCAAGATAGGTGTCCGAATCCAGCTTGATCATCAGGCGCAGGTCATTCATTGAGTCTGCATGAGCCAATGCTGCTTCATAGGTAATATTGCCCGCCTTAAACTCTTTAAACAGTGCCTGGTCAAAAGTTTGCATACCGGCCTCATTGGAACGAGCCATGATCTCCTTAAGCAGATGGATCTCTCCCTTGCGGATATGATCCGCCATAACAGGGGTATTGATCAACACCTCCACAATGACTTGGCGGCCCTTGCCATCCTTTTTGGGTATTAGTTGCTGGGCAACAATGGCCTTAAGGTTTAGCGATAGATCCATCCATATTTGGCTGTGCCTTTCCGCCGGAAAAAAGTTAATTATCCGCCCGAAAGCCTGGTTGGCATTATTAGCGTGCAGCGTTGCCAGGCACAGGTGCCCTGTATCGGCAAAGGTTACTGAATGTTCCATAGTCTCTGGTGTGCGCACCTCACCCACCAGAATAACATCCGGTGCCTGGCGCAGGGTGTTGCGCAAAGCCACGTTAAAACTTTCTGTATCAATGCCCACTTCTCGCTGGGTGATAATACAGCCTCGATGTGGGTGCAGAAACTCAATCGGATCCTCAATGCTGATAATATGACCGTTACCATTTCTATTTCGGTAACCAATCATCGCGGCCAATGAGGTAGATTTACCAGTACCTGTGCCACCTACAAACATAATCAGGCCACGTTTTTGCATCGCAAGCTCATTTAAAATAGGGGGCAGACACAGCTCTTCCACAGTGGGGATTTCGGTCTGTATGCGCCTTAATACCATACCCACCAGATTACGCTGATAAAAAGCACTCACTCGAAATCGCCCCACCCCCCGGGCACTGATCGCGAAATTACATTCGTGATTGAGCAGAAATTCCTTACGTTGTGATTCGTTCATTGCCGCCAATACACTCTCTCTTGCTTTCTCCGGGCTGAGCGCCTCCTTGGTAATAGGACGTATCACCCCATCTATTTTAATGCTGGGTGACAAACCTGCCGTGATAAAAAGATCAGAGGCACTTTTGTCGACCATCAGCCTTAACATTTTGTCCAGGTCCAGCATCACGCATCCCTCTTAGCTGATATATTCATTGACTTGTGTGACCATTGTTTGCTCCCCATACCCTGCGCATCTTATTATGCCAGAAGATTATTGGGGTTCTGCGCGAGCCTCATAGCATCATCCCTGCTGACCAGCCCCTTGCGTAACAACTCTTTGAGTGACTGATCCAGGGTGATCATTCCGTAACCGGCGCCAGTTTGAATGGATGAATACATCTGCGCCACCTTGTCCTCTCTGATCAAATTACGGATCGCCGGGGTGGCAATCATAATTTCGTGGGCAGCTATCCGCCCACCCCCTGCTTTTTTCAACAGGGCCTGGGAAACAACACCGCGCAGAGATTCGGAAAGCATGGAGCGAACCATGGATTTCTCATCACCAGGGAACACATCGATCACTCGGTCGATGGTCTTGGCCGCCGAGGTAGTGTGCAGGGTACCGAAGACCAGGTGCCCGGTTTCTGCGGCCGTCAACGCCAGGCGAATGGTTTCCAGATCTCTCAATTCGCCCACCAGTATCACATCCGGGTCTTCCCGTAGTGCCGAGCGCAAAGCTTCGTTAAACCCGTAGGTATCCCGATGCACCTCTCGCTGATTTATAAGGCATTTTTTACTTTCATGTACAAACTCGATAGGGTCTTCAACGGTTAGCACATGGTCATAACGCATATTATTGATATAGTCGACCATGGCGGCCAGCGTAGTACTCTTCCCTGAGCCAGTTGGCCCGGTTATCAGCACAAGGCCTCGCGGCAGCATAGCAAGATCCTGAAAAACCTTGCCCAGACCCAGGTCCTCCATAGTTAGCACTTTGCTTGGAATTGTTCTGAATACTGCACCTGCACCACGATTCTGGTTAAAGGCGTTAACCCGAAATCGAGCCAACCCCGGTACTTCAAATGAAAAATCCGTTTCCAGAAACTCCTCATAATCTTTACGTTGCTTATCATTCATAATATCGTAGATTAGCGCATGAACTTCGCGGTGCTCCATCGCTGGCATGTTAACACGACGTACATCACCATCAACTCGAATCATGGGTGGCACGCCCGCCGAGAGATGCAGGTCAGACGCGTTTTGCTTTACGGCAAATGAAAGCAGTTCCGTAATATCCATAGTAGTTGTTCACCATTTAAATTTTAAATAATTAATGTTAGCCTTTGACTGTCAACAGGAGAACAAATTAAACGCAATCACGGGCAGTTATGAATCATTCTATTAGCGCTAACGTTGCAGCGGTGCGCGCACGAATCCAGGCTGCAATATCAAATTCAGACCGTACATCGGGTATAGTACAACTTATCACAGTTAGCAAGACTCGCTCGGCAAATGAGATAAGAAATGCCTGGGCATGCGGGCTCAAAGATTATGGCGAAAACTATCTTCAGGAAGCACTGGAAAAACAGAAAAAACTCTCCGATCTACCGATCACCTGGCATTTTATTGGCCCGATCCAGGCTAACAAAACTACCCGGATTGCCACTCACTTTGATTGGGTCCACAGTGTGGACCGGTTTAAAATAGCAAAACGGCTCAATGACCAGAGACCCGAAGACCGGCCTCCCCTGAACATCTGCCTGCAAGTCAATATCAGCGGAGAGTCGACCAAGTCAGGTGTTTTGCTGGATAATCTTGCCCCGCTGGCTGCGCAGGTTCGTACGCTGCCACGATTAAAATTCAGGGGGCTGATGTGCATCCCTGCTGCGAACCAAGACCAGCAGGCCCTGGCCGATGATTTTGCCAGGATGAAACAGGCACTGAAACAGCTTAACCGGGGGGAATTTAACCTGGATACACTATCGATGGGGATGTCTAATGATTTAGAATGCGCCATCAGGGAGGGAACTACCATGATACGCGTAGGTACTGCGATTTTTGGCCCTCGAAACCACTCTTCAACAACCAGTCCATGACTGGCTAACGGGGCATAAAAATTGACAGATAAACACGCATCCCTGGCTTTTATCGGTGCAGGCAATATGGCCAGCAGTATTATTGGCGGGTTGATCGCCAAAGGGTACCCAGAAAATTTAATCTGTGCATCCGATCCCAATGAGGATCAGTTGACCCTGCTCGGTAACGCCTCCAACATAAAAACCACTACTGATAACAGGTCTGCAATCGCAAACGCGGATATTATTATTCTGGCTGTAAAACCTCAGGTTACAGAACAGGTGCTGGTTCCCCTAAGTGATATTGTGCAGCAAAACAGACCACTAATAATCTCCATTGCCGCAGGTATCACTGTTGCCAACCTGCTAAGCTGGCTTGGGCCTGAGCTGCCGGTTGTAAGAACAATGCCCAACACCCCGGCACTGGTCAAAATGGGCGCAACAGGTCTTTATGCCAACAAACAGGTTAGTCCGGCTCAAAAACGCTCTGCTCAGCTTATATTCGACTCCGTTGGTATCGCACGCTGGTTTGAAAGCGAAACCGATCTGGATGTAGTGGTCGCTCTGTCAGGCAGTGGGCCCGCCTATTATTTTATGGTCATGGAGGCGATGGAGGCAGCGGCTATTCAACTGGGGCTTTCAGCAGATGCCGCCCGTCAGCTCACATTGCAAACAGCACTGGGCTCAGCACAACTTGCACTACAAAGCGAAGATGCCCCGGCAGAGTTAAGGCGCAAGGTGACCTCACCGGGCGGAACCACAGAAGCCGCTATCAACTGCTTTCAGGAGGACGGCCTGAAAGATCTGTTTGCCCGGGCGATGAAGGCCGCCTATGATCGCAGTATTGAACTGGCCGGGTAAGCTAATTTAAAATAAGGAGTGTAATACCGTGGAACCTCTCGCCGCAGCCGGCATCTACGTGGTCAGGACGCTATTTGGGCTTTATATCTGGATTGTGCTTTTGCGCTTCCTGTTACAACTGGCCCGCGCCGATTTTTACAATCCAATTTCTCAGGCTATTGCAAAGGTAACCGATCCAGCATTGGCACCTTTGAGACGATTAATTCCGCAGGTTGCGGGTGTGGATATCTGTTCACTGATCCTGGCCGTAATCGTGCAAATCGCAGCTATCTGCCTGGTATATCTGCTTTACGGTCAAACAGTGCCTAGCTTTATATTGGTGATTGGCTGGTCCCTGGTGGGGCTACTTTCGATGGTACTGAATATTTATTTCTTCGCCCTTCTGATCGTTATTATTCTAAGCTGGGTCGCCCCCAACTCAAGCCATCCGGGTGCGCTGCTGGTTTATCAGATCACAGAACCCATCATGCGCCCTGCACGAAATCTGATCCCAGCAATAGGCGGCCTGGATCTTTCACCCATCTTTATTTTTATCGCGATCAACCTGATTGAGAAGCTGGTAGTTCATACATTGGCTGCTTCGCTGAACATGCCCCAACAGTTAATTTTAGGGCTCTAACATTGGATGCTCTGTGCAAACGGCAAGGCGATCGACTGCTATTGCGGTGTTATCTACAGCCACGCGCCTCCCGGGACGAATTTGCCGGTATTCACGGCGATAGTCTCAAAATCAGGATCACGGCACCGCCCGTTGATGGTAAAGCAAATAAACACCTGGCCCGCTTTGTTGCAAAACAGTTTGGCGTCTCCATGAGTCAGGTTGAGCTGATCAAGGGGGGACGCAGCCGCCATAAGCTGCTGGCCATCGAATCACCCACAAGCATCCCTTCTTGCCTTAGCTCAACGCTATCATTAGACTGCGGTCAATCACCTGAATAAGTCACCCTAATGCCTAAAGAGATACCTGAGAATTCTGTTGGCCTGGTAACACCGCAAACCATGCAGTTTGATGAACCGCTGGAGCTCGCCTGTGGCCGCACCCTGGACAGTTATCAACTGGTATATGAAACCTACGGCACGCTGAATGCGGATCACAGCAATGCGATCCTGATCTGCCATGCTCTGAGCGGCCACCACCATGTGGCAGGGTTTCACAGCATGAAGGATGATAAGCCCGGTTGGTGGGAAAGCTGTATCGGTCCTGGAAAACCCATAGACACCAATCGTTTTTTTGTGGTCTGCCCTAACAATATAGGGGGCTGCCATGGTAGCACCGGGCCAACCAGCATTAATGCTCAAACCGATAAGCCCTGGGGGCCAGATTTCCCACCGTTACGTGTTCGGGACTGGGTGGATAGCCAGGCGCGGCTAGCCGACCGGTTGAGCATTGAGAGATGGGCCGCAGTCATCGGCGGTAGCCTGGGCGGCATGCAGGCGCTTCGCTGGGCACTGGAATATCCCAACCGTCTTTCACACTGTATTGTTATTGCATCGGCCATGAGATTAACCGCGCAGAATATTGCCTTTAACGAGATTGCCCGAAGCGCCATACGCTCTGATCCAGCGTTCCATCAGGGCCGTTTCCTTGAGAAAAACACCATCCCCAAAAATGGCCTGAGGTTGGCCCGCATGGTGGGACATGTCACCTACCTCTCCGACGATCTGATGGGCAAAAAATTTGGCCGAGAATTGAAGGTCGGTGATTTTCAGCAGGGCCAGTACAACCCTGTTGAGTTTCAGGTAGAAAGCTATCTGCGCTATCAAGGTGACAAGTTCGCAGAAAATTTTGATGCCAACAGCTATATTCTGATCACTCGAATACTGGATTATTTTGACCTTGCCCGCGAATATGAGCACGACCCGGTCAGGGCGTTCTCTCACGCGCTATGTAAATTCCTGGTGATCTCCTTTTCAACCGATTGGCGCTTTGCCCCGGAGCGATCAAGGGAGATAAAAAATGCTTTAATCTCAGCTGGCAAGGATGTATGTTATGCCGAGATCGATGCTCCAGAGGGCCACGATGCATTTTTGTTGCCCATCGAGCGATACGTGAAGCTACTCACTGCCTATATGAATGGGGTAGCGCAGGAGATACGGGCATGACCGAGCCAAATCGCATTGACTGGGCGAAGATCGAACGATGGATCGCTCCAAAAAGCCGGGTGCTGGATCTGGGCTGTGGCGATGGCAGCTTATTGCGGCAATTGATGGACAGCAGGCAGGTGCAAGCCTATGGCCTGGAAATCTCCCCTGATCTGGTGACCGAATGCATTTGCAAAGGGGTCAACG
>Ga0190303_1000824_pt1 | contig 12858 bp, 11 predicted proteins | sample 48700701_MG_FD_161672 | JGI IMG/M metagenome (GOLD analysis project Ga0190303, IMG submission 161672) | Hydrothermal vent sediment bacterial communities from Southern Trench, Guaymas Basin, Mexico - 4870-07-0-1_MG | ecosystem: Environmental > Aquatic > Marine > Hydrothermal vents > Sediment ...
ATTTTGAGTATATCATTTTCCCGAATATTCTTGCACGCGAAGTTAATATTATAACTATTTATTCCGCTTTTATGGATAAAAATATCTGCATCAAACGAACCTGTTAGGGTTAACAATGTCAATGCTAAAAGATTTATGAAGCCCATAGTACAGTTTACCACAATTACAGGAATCATGTCAATTTGGCAATCAATTATCATATTTACAGCTTGAAAAATGGTTATCAGATGTTGTATAATAAAAAAAAGGAGTTTTTATGTATCGTTATTTAATACTTGTTGCTTTTATACTAACCGGATGTTCTGTAAGTTTCGATGTAACAACCGACGAATATCAGATGGATGTGAATAATACGTATGGATTTTATGCCGAGGCGGTAGTGGAATCTCCTTCTCAGACGCAGAGGAGTAATGTAACAATCGATGAAGTTGAAATTTATTACACAGCAACAAAATCCAATTCATTTTATACGAATATGTCTGTATATGCATCTACCGATACTACAGCTGATATGATAAAGGGGGCAAATGATGAAAAACTCTTTGATGTTACTTTGACACAGAATCAAACGACCGTTTCCGATTCCGTTTACAGTGATATGATAAAGCAGGGACTGAAGCAACCTAAGTTTGTAATAGGGGTTGAGAACCTCATAGCAGGCCTGCCAACGGATAAAACGCATTTATCTTTTCGTGTGAGGGTTAAAGGCAAATATCGTCTGTTTTAGTATCCGTTTTTCTATTATTTATTGTATACCTTGAAACAATAAGAAGAAAAGTTCGTATTATTTTTTGTATGGAGGTTTGATGCCGCAGGATTATGAGATTGTTGAAAATGTCCTAAAAGGAGAAATAGAAATGTACGAACTGCTGATGATAAAATATGAAGATCTTATAAAGAGCATTGTATACGGGATGGTCTATAATGAGGAGGTTACAAAAGATATTACTCAGGAGATTTTTTTAAAAGTGTATAAAAAACTTAAGCAGTACGATTCGGGTTATTCCTTTAAATCATGGTTAACGAGATTAGCAAAGAACCATACAATCGATTATTTAAGAAAAACAAAATATAACACATCTCTTAATGAAGTAAATCCGTCAAATTTTTCTTATGCGGATGAGGATTTAACATTAAAAGAGGAAATGAAGCTACAATTAGAGAAAGCAATGCTCAAATTGGATGAAGAAAACAGAATGTTGTTGTATTTAAAATACCATGAAAATTACTCAAATACGGAACTTTCGGATATCATGAATATTCCCATGAAGAATATCCGACTTAAACTATTCAGGGCAAAGGAGAGATTGAAAAAAATTTTAGAAGGAGACGATTATTTTAAATCCTACGGAGAGGTTGAAAATGGATAGAATTAAAAATGAAACAAACGAATATCCCGACGATGCTTTCAATGAGATTATTATAGGGATAAAGAGAATAGATATTCCGAAAATAGAGTTTGACAGAAAAAAGGTGATGAGAGAAATCGTGAGGCAAAAATCTCGACACGGTATTTGGAGATATCTTGCTCCTGTTGTATGGAGTTATCTAACAATTTCCGCTTTTTATTTCTTTTATTACTTCAGAAATATAATTTCAAATATATTTTTATATTATGCAGAGAGCAAATTAAAATGGATAAGCCAATTTCTTATTAAATTGATAAAATTGGTTTCTCTCATACCGAATGAGGTATTGGTAGTATTAATTATTGTTCCGACTTTGTCATTAATTTTGGTATTTGTTTTTAAATTGGTTTTATTATCTAAAAATTCACAGAGGAGAAAATATGAAAAAATATTTTAAATTTGCGCCTTTTCTTTTAATTGTTTTAGTTTTTACTACACTCAGCGCCAATAAGCTGAAAACAGATAACGATAATAAGCAAAAGAATATTGTTGTTCAAATTACGGATACAACATCCGATGATGCCGTTACTGTCGGAGGTAACCTAACCGTAAATGGTGTTGTAGACGGAGATGCGGTTTCTGTCGGAGGAGTTGTTGACATTAACGGGAAGATAACAGGCGATCTCGTTTTAATCGGAAGTTCAGGGAAAATCGGTCCGGAAACGGAGGTCGAAGGGAGTTTTGTAAATATAGGAAGTTCTCTTGATATTGATAAAAATGCCGTATTTCACGGGGAAAAAACATCCATTAATCTGGGACCTATTAATCGTCTGATTGGTAACAGGTATTTAAGGAGTTACGGAACATCAAATTATCCCATGCACCGGATACGCTTTTTTACATATGACTATTCATGGTTTAGATCGATTTCCAAATTTATTATTTACTACCTCATGGCTCTTGCCATTGTTGTGCTATTTAAGAAGGGAACAAGGAATGTGGAAAAGACTATGAATATAAGTCCGTTTGCAACGTTTCTTGCAGGTTTCCTTGTTGAGTTACTTATAATCCCTTCAATTGTTATTTTGGCTGTTAGTATAATAGGTATTCCTTTTATTCCGGTTCTCATTCTTGCATTGTTTATTGCAATGATTTTTGGAAATTCCGTACTTATCTATATGATAGGGAAATACACAATTAATAAGGTTGGGAAAAAGAATGTACATGTATCTCTAACCGTTTTACTCGGGTTAATAGTAATGTCGATAATACCGCTTTTAGGGCTTATTGTTAATTTTACCGGCATAACATGGTTGAATATCTTATTTGTATCCCTTTATTTCACGGAGATATACATTATTATTACTTATGCATTAGGCTCGGTTACTTTAAGCCGATTCGGAACAAGAATATATAAAGAGGGGCAAGAAAACGATGAAAAATAGATTTGCCGTTTTGCTCTTTTTAATTTTTCCTTTTATTCTGTTCGGTGGGGAAAAACATTGGAACGGGAAAAATATGAAATATGTGAAAATCGAGGCAAATGGGTGTTATGTTATTATAACTACTGATAAAAACCCGAAACCTGTCTCGATGAAATACAGTTTACCGGATAAATTAATTAAAATGGAGAATAAAAACGATACAATAGAAATAAATGTGGGAAAAACGATAATAAATGACTCCAACGACGTTCTAAATCTAAATGTAAACAAAAAGGTCATCAAAAAGGATACTGTATATATCAATCTGTTCCCGAAGAAGTCATGTGATTTAAAGTTTCAATTCGGAGTTGTGAAAGCAAAAATCAATTTAAGCAATTCCAAATTTAAAAATATATCATTCGAAAGTGGTGTTTCGGATATGATAATTGATTTTGGTCAGGCTAAAAGAATGAATCTCAATAAAATGGAAATATCCAGTGGTGTGAGTAAATTGAACATAAAAAATCTTCTAAATTCCGGAGCGGATACGGTTTGTATCGAAGGCGGAGTCAGTAAACAAATTATAGATCTATCGGGAAAATTAAAACACAATATGTTTCTTGACATGGATTTGGGTATGAGTTTAACAACGATATTTTTCAATCATAAATTACCCATAAAGATTGAACGTAATGATGAAGTTATCTCATCGACCACAATACCTGATTGTTTTGAAAATAAAGGAGACGGGATTTATGAAAGCAGAAATTTCAATAAAGGGAAAAAATTTATTGATATAAAAATCAATAATTCCATAGGTGTATTGGATTTTATTGAAAAGTAATTATTTATCATTCTTGCTCTTTTTTAATGACTTTTGAATATCTCGTAACTCTTTTTCCATTTGGTTTATACGCCATTCTATTGATGAAAGAATCCAGAATTGAAAATGGCTTACTTTTGATGCAGAATAGAGCATATATGATATCTTCAATGAAATAAGCAGGATTGCAAAATCGATTGCTAAGGTTTTCCAAATTCCCGACAGCATTATTGAAGCGATAAAAGAAGCAAGAACCAAAGTTATAAACATTATGTTTATAATCTCGTCATTTCTTGTGGGACGTCCGCCTATTTTTCCTATTATTGAGCGAATTTTTTCTTTTTCTTTTAAAAATTGTTTTATCTCTTCCTGAAGTTGCTCATCGATCTCTTCGTTGTTTTTCTCTTTTTGTTTCTTTTGATTTATCACATTATCCTCCGATTTATTTAAATAATATATAATAAAATAATTTTAGTCAAATTTATCGGGATTCAATTGGATTCGAGAATCTCTCTGACCTTTATCAACAAACTTGTTACGGAAAACGGTTTATGAATGAAATTTACTCCCTCATCCAGGATTTTTTCGTGTGCAATAACATTGCTTGTATAGCCGGACATATAGAGAATTTTTATATTTTTATTTTCCTTTTTTATGGCGTTTGAAAGTTCCTTTCCATTTAGCTCGGGTAAAACAACATCCGTAATAAGAAGGTCGAAATTCTCTCCCCTTTTAACCATATCCAGAGCCTTTAATGATGAAGCCGTTTCATATACTTTATATCCGTATTGTGTTAATATTTCCTTAATAACATTTCTTACATCTTCTTCATCTTCCACAAGTAAAATTTTTTCATTTCCGGCAATAAAATCTTTCATCGGGATTTTTTCATTAGCATTTATTTTTGTCCTTTTATGAGATTTTGGGAAATATATTTTGAATGTAGTACCTAGCCCCGGTTCACTGTAAACAACTATATAACCTTTGTGTTGTTTAACTATACCGTAAACTGTAGATAAGCCAAGCCCCGTACCATTTGATTTTGTGGTGAAAAACGGTTCAAAAATCATATTAATCGTATTATCATCCATTCCCATTCCGGTATCCGTAAAAGCAAGAAGAACATATTTGCCCGGCTTTATATTTATATGTTTAGTGGTATAGATTGTGTCGAGGTTGATTTCGGAAGTTTCAATTGTTAATGTTCCTCCTTCTGGCATTGCATCACGTGCGTTTGCTGCCAGATTTAGTAGAATTTGGTCTATTTGAGTTTTATCAGCATTAATATTGAGATGTTTCGGCTGTAGCACAATATTAAAATTAATTTTTTCCCCTATGAGTTTTTTAAGTATGTTGGCAAAACGTTCGATTTCTCCGTTGAGATCGAATGTTTCTATATTAAGTATCTGTTTTTTGCTGAAAGCGAGAATTTCTTTTATAAGTGCTGTTGCTCTATCAGACGCCTTATCGATTTCAACTAATTTGGAATAAATAGGACTATCTTTCGGGGTTTGAAGCAGTAACATATCCGTGTAGCCCTTTATGGGGACAAGCATATTATTTAAATCATGTGCTATCCCTCCGGCTACTCTACCGAGGCTTTCCATTTTTTGAGCTTGCATTAGCTGTTTTTGCAGTTCCTCCTGTTTTGATATATTTTGTAAATAGATTAACATACGTTTTAATCTTCCCGATTTATCAAAAATCCCCACACTATTTTCTCGAACCGTAACTATTTCTCCTGTGATTGTTCGATATTTGGCTGTCATATTCTCCACTTTTTTCTCTTCTTTTATTCTTTTAATAAAATTACTACGAGTATTTTTATGTAGATATAAATCGTTAACATTTGATTTAAGAGCCTCTTTCTTTGTCTTGTAGCCGAAAAGATTTATGAACGCTCTGTTGCAATCGACAATTCTCCCGTCGGGAAAAATAATGGCATTTGCCGATATGCTATTATTGAAAAATTCTTTATATCTAATATCTTTCGCCTTAATACTTTTTAAATAAGCACTATTTTTCTTCTCCAGATTGAGATTATACAATGCAAGTCCTATGTTTTTAATAAGAGTGGCGAAATAGATTTCTTCCTGGTCGATAAATTCGAAATCCTGCGGAGCAAGTATGAAAATGGAACCGAAAAATGAACCTTTGTAAATGATAGGAGAAGCCATTACTTGTCCATTTGGTTCTGTTGGATAAAGAGGGCACTCTCCGCATATGGCTTTTGACTTATGATGTATTTTGATTTCACTTTTGGTAATTGAGGTTTTTAAGCAATTGTAATGTATCCCATTTTTTATATCAATTATAAATTTACCAAACTCTTTGCCAAAGCCAAAACTATTGTAATTAACCGGTTTCATATTTTTGTTGAATAGAATTATCCAAACAGCTCTATAACCACGTGTGTTTCCCAAATGGTATACAACGTTGTTAAGTAACTCCTTTTTTGTAGTATCCGTCATCGCCGATTGATTGATTTTCAGAATTGCTTCAAGAACAGCATTCAGATGTTGAATTCTATTTTCCAATTGCATTTCTTTTGTTATATCGAAAAATGAAATTTTATAACCCCTTATTATATCTTTGGGTTTAATCGGGTGAATAATAAATTTTATATATTTTTCCTTTTTCCCTTGAGAATCTATTTTAACTATTTTTTCAATTCTTTCCCCTGTTTCCAGTTGCTCGATAAAACTGAATTCTTTATTGGAAAAAATTTTTTCCAATAAATCCAATGTTATTTCTTCTCCTTTTTTAATTAATGGAGTAATAAAATTACCGAAATTCTCATCAAAATCTTTTATTGTTCTATTGGCATTTAATTTTAAAACACCCCGAATTTTCATAATTTCCAAATTGACCTCTTTTAATTCGTGATTATAACATTTTGACGAATGAAAGTCAAAGAGAAAAGAAAAAGCTCCTCAGGAGGGATTTGAACCCCCGACCAAGTGGTTAACAGCCACCTGCTCTACCACTGAGCTACTGAGGAGTGTCAGAAATATATAATATAAATTGGGATAAATGTCAACAAGTTTTTAGTCCGAAAATATTTAAATGTTAAAATATATGAAATATCGTGCTCTATGTATATGCAGCGGTGAAGTATTTTTTCGAAATAATCTTATGTAAATTTTTCATATTGACAAATCAATTTTCTTATTTTATTATTTTTTATAACTAAAAGGAGGTTGTATGAGAAAGCTATCATTTTTCGCTCTTAGTGCATTAATTGCGCTATTATTTTATTTACCGTTAAATGCAAGTTGGACTTACATGGTTTACATTGCAGCGGATAACAATTTATCCAGTTATGCTAACTCGGATATTTCAGAAATGGAACAGGCAAGCGATAATTCCAATGTAAATATTATTGTTTTGGTTGATCAAAGCGGAAATGGAGATTCTAAAATAATTAAGGTTCATAACGGTGGATACGATGTGATTACGCCGACATCCGCATCATGGTGGCCGTCTGACAACGAATTGAATACAGCGGATTGGAATACGGCAAAGGATTTCTTCTTATGGGCTATGCAAAACTACCCGGCGGATCACTATGCATTGACATTTTGGGATCACGGCGGGGGTATATTCAAAGATAATAACGAAAAAAAACCTGGACCTAATTCAAGAGCTGTTTGCTGGGATGATACTAACGGGGGAAGCGATTACATTAGTTCCGGGGAAGTAAGACAAATTTTGCAAGCATTGTACACACAAAACGGTAACCAAAAGATCGATCTGGTCGGTTATGACGTCTGTATTGTAGGTGCTCTCGAAACCCACTATCAAACAGCAGATATGGTTCATGTCTCTGTTGCATCAGGCGCTAGCGAACCGGGAGACGGGTGGGATTGGTCATTCCTGAAAGAGCTTGCAAATAATCCGGATATGAATGCACCCTCATTGGGTGATTATATTGTTCAATATTTCGGTAACTACTATTCGTCGACAAATTCAACGCTCGGTGCTCTCGACGATGATACGTTAAATGCCGTTTTTATGCCTGCATTTAACACTTTTGTGAGTGAACTTTACAACAATATGTATGATTACGAAACGGAAATTCAAACGGATAGGAATAACTGCTCGGAGTCAATGAATGATGATCCGAGTTATGGTGGTCCGACACCCGATTTCCGTGATTTTGCAAGTAGAATAGCGAATAATGCTTCCCTCCCAACATCACTGCGGAACGCAGCTACCGACGTTGTAAATGCATTTGACAGAACTGTAATAAACTCATATTCACGCGGATATACGTTTAATGGGGCGGCAATCTGGTTTCCAAAATCGGCACCGAGTTGTGGTTCGAGTTGGGCAGGAGACAATTGGACTGCTTACGGTAATATGATTGAGCTTCACAATACACAGTGGGATGAATTTCTCCTCCAGTATGCGAATCCGCAGCAGGTATTGCCCGTTAATATTACCTATGTTTCCCATATTATAGATGATGCGAGCGGTGATGGAAATGGCAAACTCGATCCGGGGGAGACGGCGGATATAATTGTAACGTTACGCAACGGGGGAACGGACAATGCTACAAATGTTTCGGCTGTTCTCACGACAACAAGCCCGTATATAACAATAACGGACAGTAACGGAACATACGGTAGCATTGCAAGCAATGATTCTGCAAACAATAATTCCGACAGATATACGGTTCAGGTAGCGGCAAATGCCCCTGATGGCATTGCGGATTTTGATCTCGCAGTTACGGCTGACGGAGGGTATTCCACCGATCTATCATTTAACTCTATTGTCGGAAACCCAAAGAATGTGTTTGTTTGGGACGGAGACGGATATAATTTGAGCGGCACTTTTATAAGAGATTATCTTGATAATCTCGGTTACAATGTAACTTATTCCACAGGGAATTTACCTACCGATTATTCGGGATATGATGCCATATTTTTATGTTTTGGCGTTTACTCGAATAATCACAATGTGTCAACGACAGAAGCGACTAATATAACAAATTACCTTGATAACGGCGGAAATGCTTATCTCGAAGGCGGAGACATACTTGGATATGATAATGGGAAGGATATTCTTATACCGTATTGTGGTGTATCGAGTGCGGATGATGGTAGTGGCTCCAATGATATGGGACTTCCCTTATCCGGCCAGACCGGAACTGTTGCCGATGGTATGGTTTTCAATGCATACACCGGCGGGAATAACTGGATTGACAGATATACTGTAGGTTCGGGAATAGCTGTATTTACGAATAGTGGAAACATATTTGGTGTACAATACGATAACGGAACCTATAAAACCGTTACATTTCCATTCGAACTTGGCGGTTTAACGGACAGTAAGTCATCTTCAACAAAAGACAACTTATTACAGAATATAATCGATTTCTTCGGTTTGGGAGGGACTTCGGGTGTAATAAACAAGGTAAACAACCTTAGACAATCATCATTAAAATTGATTAATAAAGTGAATAGTTTCAATCTTGAATTCAGTTTACAATCGAATAAAGATGTGGATGTTTTGTTGATGGATATTAGCGGGAGAGTGGTCAAAGCGATTAAAGCAAGTTGCGGGGCAGGAAATAATAACGTAAAAATAGACACAAGAAATTTGAAAAGAGGTGTCTATTTTGTTAATGTTAAATACACCGGATTCAATGCGGTTAAGAAAGTTGAAATAATTCGATAAATCTCATCTGACATAGAAAAAGGGAGAGTGGAAACTCTCCCTTTTTTCTTGACTTTTTTATTTTATAAATGTATATTACGCCATGGGTAGAATTCGAGAGAATGTAGAGAGAATACTCAATGAAATTCCTGATTATGTAAGGCTTGAAATAGCCGCAAAGACGAGAAGCGCTGAAGAGATAAGAGAAGCGATTGATGCAGGTGTTCATATTATAGGGGAAAACTACATAAAAGATGTAAAGAAAGTTTACCCTTTACTCGGTAAAATAGCACAATGGCATTTTATAGGTAGCCCCGATATGCAAAAACATGATCTTTTAAAGAACAAATATCTCGAAATATTCGATATGATAGAAACAGTGGATTCCGAGAAAATAGCTATTGAGATTAATGAGAAATGTAAAAAAATCGGGAAGACCATGGATGTTTTAATAGAGGTGAATAGCGGTAGAGAAGTTCAAAAATCGGGAGTTATGCCGGAAGATACATTGGAATTGGTAAAGAAACTTGGCTCTCTTGAAAACATTAGAATAAAGGGACTTATGACTATGGGACCTCGTCTTGGAAATCCGGAGGATTCGAGACCTTTTTTCAAGGAAACCAAAAGAATTTTCGATGAAATAAAAAAACTTAATATGCCCGGAGTTGAAATGAAATATCTCTCAATGGGAATGTCTAATTCATATAAAATTGCTATTAGTGAGGGCGCAAATATTATTCGTCTCGGAACGGTAATATTCGGGCCGAGGGAATTGTAATGGAACGTTATCCGAAAGTATTAGTAGGAAAGAAATGTTATCTTTCACCCCTTGCTGAAGATGAGATAAAAACTTATTACAGATGGGTGAACGATAGAAATATTACCGATACACTCCTTATTACTCCGCCTAAAACAGTATCTTCTGAGGAGGAATGGGTACGGCAGGCGAAGGATAGAAAAAACAGTGTTATTTTTAACATAAGGGCGGACGATGATAAACTAGTTGGGAATGTGGGATTGGAAGATATCTGCCCGGTGGATAGAAATGCAGAATTCGGAATTCTGATAGGGGAGAAGGAGTATTGGGGCAGAGGAATAGGAACCGAAGCTACGAAATTAGCATTGATATACGGATTCTATTATCTGAATTTGCACAGTATCTTTCTTGAAGTTTATAGCTTTAATAAAAGAGCGATAAAAACTTATGAAAATGTAGGATTCGTCCATGACGGCAAATTAAGGGATGCCACTTTTTATCATGGTAAGTATTACGATACCTATTTTATGAGTATAATTAGGGAAGAGTGGAAAACCCCGGAATATTTAATGGATTTAAACGGATTGAAAGCACATGATTAAATCGGTTAGCAGAAAAAATTGCCGTTGTTGGTGGCGAGGAAGTTAACCCTTTTTCCTTTATTAATTAATAAAAACTAAGGAGGCATAATGGATTATTCATTATTATTTGATAAGATCTATATAAGAAATGTGGAACTTAAGAACAGAATTGTATTTCCACCTATATCAACGAATTTTGCAAATCCCGACGGAAGCTTGTCGGAACGATTTATAGCACATTATGAAAGAAGGGCGAAGGGGGGCGCCGGCCTTATAATCGTTGAAAATTCGTGTATTGATTGGCCTGAAGGGAAAAAGGGAGCATTTCAACCGAGAATAGATACGGAAAAAATGATCGCAGGTTGGAAAGAACTTACGGAGAGGGTGCATAAGTACGATGCAAAAATTTCCGTAGAGCTTACACATCCCGGATATGAGGGGAAAGATATAAATGACTTGACTGACGAAGAGATATCGTTTCTCATAAGCAAGTATGTTGAGGCAGCCTTAATAGCGAAAAATAGCGGCTTTGATATGGTGGAGATTCAGGGAGCTCACGGACTGCTTGTAAATAAGTTTTTATCTCCCTTGACAAATAAAAGAGAGGATATATGGGGTAAGAGACTTCGTTTTGCCATAGAAATTCGTATGGGAATTTTCGAAAGATGTGGTGAAGATTTTCCTGTGACCATAAGGCTTGCCGTGGATGATTTTAAAGAAGGCGGAATTGATTTAAGAGAAGGAAAACTAATTGCGGAGGAACTTGTGGCAAAGGGATATGATATGATTCAGGCGGATGTGGGGTTAGGACCGAAGGAATTGAGGCTTGAACCTATATCGTATAAAGAGGGCTGGCGTTCGTATCTTGCAAAGGAGATATTACCACAAAAAGTCCCCGTTGCTGCGGTTGGGATGATCAGGTCTCCGGAGACTGCCGTAAAAATATTATCCGAAGGAGCTGATATTGTTGTTCTTGGTAGAACACTTATAGCCGATCCCGATTGGCCGGAAAAGGTAAGAAGGAATGCAATTAAAAGTATAAGAAAATGTATAGGGTGTAGTGAATGTATAAAGGCGAGACATGATGAAGATGTTCCCATCAGGTGTGGAGTTAACCCTAATGTTGGTAATGAGGAGGAGTTGAAACCGGTTACCGAGCCTAAAAAGGTTGTGATAGTAGGATGCGGTCCGGCGGGTCTTGAGGCTGCAACTATAGCTGCAAAAAAAGGACATAATGTAGTGGTTTTCTGTAAGGATTTCGGTGGACAACTTGAGATGGCTTCCGTCCCTCCCGGTAAGGATAAGTTAAAATGGTTATCCGACTATTTTTCCGATGAAATCAAAGGATATAAAAATATAAAAATCGTTCAAACGGAGGCAACGAAAGAAAGTGTTTTGAATGAAAAACCCGATTATCTGATATTGGCTTCGGGAGTAAAACCGATTGTCCCGTTTAAAACTGATGGTAAGAGGATTTTATCATATCAGGATATTCTCGGTAAAAAATTGGAAATAAGAGATAAAAGAGTTGTTATTGGAGGGGGTGGTTTGATAGGGTGTGAAACGGCGGAATTACTATCATTAAACAACCGTGTAATGATAATCGAGATGCTAGATGATGTTGCTTCTGGTATGGAAACGATTTCAAGAAATCATCTCTTGAATAGATTAGCGAAAAATGGTGTTATTATTCATAAACGCAAAAAAATTCTCGAATTAAACGAAAGGGAAGTTATAATAGAAAACCTTGATTCGGGCGAAAAAGAAAAAATTGGATATGATATTTTCGTAAGTGCTTTCGGAAACAAGCCTTATATTCCTTTTGAAACTGATGGTTTTGATTGTGATATAAAGATTATCGGCGATGCACTTGAGGTAAGAAAAATCGTCAATGCGGTTAAAGATGGTTATGAGGCTGCAAAAGCAATAGATTAAGCTTGCTTTATGGATAGAGAGATACGTTTTCTCTTGATGTCGATGTCAATTATCCTTACTTTGACGATGTCTCCGGGGTGTAATACCTCGGAGATATCTCGAATATAACGATTGGAAATCTCCGATATATGGCACAACCCGTCCTGATGAACACCGATATCGATAAATGCACCAAAGTTAGTAACGTTTGTTACAATACCTCTAAGAACGACATCATTTTTAAGGTCATCGATGCTCTTGTATTCGGAATTCGGAAGAAAAACGGTAAACTTATTTCTCGGATCTCTCCCGGGTTTCTTTAGTTCGTTTAATATATCCGTTATTGTGG